>Ga0326597_10000133_pt1 | contig 132834 bp, 124 predicted proteins | sample RVTome_12_FD_203789 | JGI IMG/M metagenome (GOLD analysis project Ga0326597, IMG submission 203789) | Soil microbial communities from uranium-contaminated site in the Upper Colorado River Basin, Wyoming, United States - RVT100D185 | ecosystem: Environmental > Terrestrial > Soil > Contaminated... | reverse complement strand
TATTGGCCTTTTGACAACGGATCAATTTATGCCACGTGGAGCTCGTTTGGATGCGCCGGGTGTCTTACAGCACGTCATGGCACGCGGCATCGAGCGGCGCAAGATTTTTCGCGACAGTCACAACCGGAGTGATTTGCTGGTGCGAACCGGATCGCACCCATTGGCCATGAACGTTGTAACGCGCGCGGGGTCAAATCTTGGTTCTTGCTACTGCGTTCTTAGCTGCCCAAGCCCCGCCCGTGGGATTCCTCATGAAAAACGGCTTTGCTTCTCCAAGATCACAGGGATCACGGGCGCGGCTGCGCCGGGGTGTGCTTTGCCCTCGCTCAGAAGCTCCCTTTAAGCCGTCATCACTATCCCTGACCTCGTACGCCGGCCGCCTGCTACGGTTTTACTGCTCCCACGACTTAACCATAGGTACTTGCCCGCACCACCACCACTGTTTTACAATACCCATAGCAAAGAGCTAAAATCGGCTCAGCGATTTAGTCCAACACGTTTTATCCAGACTGCGTTGGAATTCAACTGCTGTCGGCGAACTTCTTACCCTGGCAGTCTGGATAAAACGCTATACGTTAGGCGGCCTTGAAGCCCCGGCGGGATGGTTTTAGGACGAGCCGCACACGGACACCCATACGGGCAAGCATGTCGATGAGCATGTCGGTGCTGAAGAGGTCGATCCGGCCGCGAAGCAGATCACTTACCCGAGGCTGTGTTATACGGAGAACTTTGGCCGCCTCTGTCTGCTTGAGGCGTCGGGACGCGATTAGCTTCTGGATCTTGATCATCAGATCCGACCTGACGAGTAGATGCTCGGCTTCGTCGGAAGTAAAACCCAGATCCCGAAAAACGTTGCCGCTTGATCGAGTTACCTTGAGTTTCATTTTGAGCCTACCTCTCGGTGAAATTGTCAGTCCGTCGCTTCATAACCAGCGCATGAAACCGGTCTCGAGCGAGTTCCAGGTCCCGTTTTGGTGTTTTCCTGGCTCGCTTCTCGAACGCGTGAAGCACGTAGACCCGCTCCGTGAACTTCGCAACATAAAAGACTCGATGTTCGGCTCCGGTGTGGATACGAATCTCCCGAACACCGGGTCCAACGGAGGGCACCGCCTTCCAGTCGTTCGGTTCAAGCCCCTGCTGGACACGCCGCAGTTGGAACCCGGCGACGCGGCGAGCGTCCGGAGGAAAAGCTTTGAGATCGTTCCGGGAAGATCCGAGCCAAAACAGAGCCTTGTCCGGCACGGCTCAATATACAAGTATTGGTATATGTTGTCAAGTCTGAAGTTAAAAGAATTAGGGGACGTGCAACTTTTTTGGCCTTTTGACAACGGATCAATTTATGCCATGTGGACCTCACTTGGATGCGCCGGGTGCCTTACAGCACGTCATGGCACGCGGCATCGAGCGGCGCAAGATTTGTCGCGACTCGCGCGGGGTCAAATCTTGGTTCTTGCTACTGCGTTCTTAGCTGCCCAAGCCCCGCCCGTGGAATTCCTCATGAAAAACGACTTTGCTTCTCCAATATCACAGGCATCACGGGTGCGGCTGCTCGGGGGTGTGCTTTGCCCTCGCTCAGAAGCTCCCTTTAAGCCGTCATCACTATCCCTGACCTCGTGCGCCGGCAGCCCGCTACGGCTTTATGGCTCCCACCGCTCAACCGTAGGTACTTGCCCGCACCACCACCACTGTTTTACAATACCCACAGCAAAGAGCTAAAATCGGCTCAGCGGTTTAGTCCAACACGTTTTATCCCCAATGCCACGCAGCGCATTCTGTCCGAACCTCGTCACCTCAAGGCATTAGGGATAAAACGCTATCCGTTAGGCAAGGGCTGGAACTTTTGGTGAAAGGGTGATTCTATGTGGGGTCAATGGATTTTGAACTCATCGACGAGATTCGCGACATTCAGCCGATTGCGGTTGGCCGAGGCGTCCGCGAGCTTGCCCGACTACGCAGACGCTATGGCAGGGGCCGGTGGAGAAAGTTGAAGGGGATCGCCAGGGTCCGCCTCATAGATGGCACAATTCACACGGCTGAGGTACATTGGTACGAAGCTCACGGTATCGGGCGGAAGGAACTCAAGATAAAGTTTCCCTTGCTGGATTAACTATGAAGAAACGAACCAAACAAGAGAGATATTTTGCGGTCTGTATCAACAACAAGAAGTATGAGGCTTCTCTCGAGGTAGGAAAACTCTACCGGGTCATTCCTGACAAAGAAGCAGAATCCCATGGATATCTACGCGTGGTTGATGAAAGCGGTGAGGACTATGGATATTCTGCGGACCGCTTCTTTCGTCTCGAAGTGCCCCGGCCGCTTGAGCGAGCCCTACTAAGGGCGTCGTCCTAAAGTTGGCCCTTGCCTAACTCTCGGCTTGAGACCGACGCCGAGCGCGCGGCTCAGCCCTGCGTTAGCCGAACGAGGAGGAATCGGCGCAATATGCCAACCAGTCTCTTCTCTTTCAACTTTCGGTTGGGACCTTGGGAGGGTTGCCTCAACCTCAACTTCGATCAAGCGGAGCTCGCGCCTGGCTTCCAGGCGGTGTGCACGCGTGATCAGCTTAGCATTCTGTGGGCTGGAGATCCTCAACAGAATGAGACGGCACGCGCCACGGCGTACACCCTGGCGCGTGCCCTCGTGCACGCCGATGCTTTTGTCTCCTATCCGGGCGGAATCGTGCTGGATGTCGAACCGGTCACTTGGCTGGAAGTTCGAGAGCACGTCCCCAAGGGGGTGGTCAGCGGGTACATGCATCAGACACTTGCGAACGCCCCTCTTGATCCGAACCATCCGGACAAGGCTCGCTTGCGGAGCGCGGCTGCGCTCGTTCGCCAGGTTCAGCCATTTCCGTCGCTGCAACTTGCGCTCGGCGATCTCTATACGGCACGTCGCGAAATCGGCCCGTACTCCGCATTCTACGCATTCCGAGTTTTGGAGGACGTCGGATTTCACTTTGGCGTGACCAACCAAGATAAGCCCGATTGGAACGCGATGAACGCCAAGCTCGGAACAACCGAAGCGAAATGGAAGCCACTGACGGGCGCGGGCACGGCGGCGCGCCACCTGAGCGTGCAGAGACTCTCGCGCCTGCAAACGATCAACGTCCGCGAGTTGCTTGATCTGGCGCGAGAATCGGTCGATCTGGCGCTGGAAACGCTGTGACTAGGAGGAGAGCCCTATCTGAACGGCTAACATTGCACTGGAGCCGTACTGTGATTCTTGGTCCGGTTTAGGATCCCGACATAATGATAATCATAGGTTTGGCATCACTCATGAAAAGCTTGTTGGGAGACACCTTTATAATCCTCCAAGGCGGGCCGGGGCTGGTATCTTCAGCTGTTCATCAGCAGTTTCCTGACCAGAGCATTGTCGGGTCTTGAGGACCAACCGGTCAGGCTGCTGCGTCCAGCTTGCCAATTTGGACGACTATCTTCTTCCCTTGCCCCCATCTAACCGTTTGACACCCAAGCCGATCAGTTATAAAGTACGGCACACAAAACAGCCAAAGGAAAATCCACGCTTACGTACACTTACGTAGGCTCTTAGGCACCGTCGAAGGTATAAAGGCACCGGGATTTGGTAACAGGCTGTCGTTGCTTTTAGTTTTCTCAGATACCGGCACTAATTGTCCCAAAAAAAGAACGTGAGCCCAATGATACCCCCAGGAACTGAAAAGCTTCAGCAGCCACTAAATCAAACCCAGGAGGGCATAGTCCAGGTAGGAAACTGAGGCATGAATAAGCATGGTGTCCCCCAATTTACAGGAAATGTTTACAAAAACATGTGGTTCTCTGTCTTATGAGCTGAATAGAGGTCACCTATGGAAAACCGAAATTACTGGCTTAAATGTGCGAAAGTATCAAAGGGCATGCTCCCGGATGAATACGCGATAGAGACGACAACTACTAGCGGTCAGACCATATCTTTATTTGTCAGCGGCAAAGGTGAACTTATTGAGCCAGGGAAGAACCTCATTCGCGTTGATTTGGTGGAAGGCGGACCAGAAGCGTGTCTTATATACTTACCAGCAAGTCCATTGGAAGTATCCTCTAGATTTGTGTGCGTACCAAGCGAATCTGTCATAGAACAATGACCGTAGCTCAGATGATTCTGAGCAATGTTGAAATTCAACGAGCAATAGACCAGGGCGTTCTGGTAATTAGGCCAGAACCGTTACCAAGGACTCCATCAGCTTCTAACCCACAACCTTGCCCTTATGACACTACCTCAGTAGACCTTCGTCTAGGTAATACCATTTCGACTCCAATATCAGGGTCGTTTGCGTACGATCTTAGCATTCCAGGATTTGCAAGCTTCTTGAGCCGGAATTGTAAAGACGTGACTTTGAACCAAGGGGGTTATGCACTACAATCGAATGAGTTTGTCCTGGGCACGACTTTAGAAGAAATTGAGCTTCCCATAGTGCCTGGAGCGAGAGTTCTAGCCGGTAGGATTGAGGGTAAGAGTTCCTTTGCACGTTGCGGATTACTTGTTCATTTCACTGCCCCCAACTGTCCACGCCGGTTGGAAGGGTCCGCTAACCTTAGAAATAAAGAATTTAGGAGCAAACCCTATTACTTTGTATCCCGATATGCCGATTTGCCAGCTAATTTTGGAAGAGGTCAGTGGCACACCTTTTCCGAATCCAAGCCAATTTCAAGGCCAGACTACCCCCGCCGGTACAAGTAGAACTCCATAATAAGTCAGATTGCCTTCTTGACAATAATTCGTGACCCCCAAATCCGCGTTTTGGGTGACGAACACATGATAGCTTAGTAACCCGGAGAGTCCGCGGGACTCCTCCCTGCCCGCTTTGCTTCTCTTCGCCGGTGTCGCTGGTCCATCGGGACGGTCCGCGGCTGTACTTCGCCTGCCTTGAGTGCGGCCTCCGATTTTTGCACCCGGCCTCCCGCCTGCCGCCGGAAAAGGAAAAGGCCAGGTACCTGGAGCACAACAACGACATTACCGACCCAAGGTACCGGGAGTTCGCCCGGCCTCTATACGAACAGGTCCGGGAGCACGTGCCGCAGGGAGCAATGGGGCTGGACTTCGGATCGGGCACCGGCCCGGTTTCGGCCGATATGCTCGGCCGTGCGGGATACGAAATCCGCCTCTTCGATCCTTTTTTTCAGCCCGACGCCGAGATTCTCCAGGGAACCTACGACTTCATCTTAGCCTGCGAGGTTATGGAACATCTTTTCATCCCATGGATGAGCTCCGCCGCCTAAGGCGGATGCTCCGCAGCGGCGGGCTGCTGGCCGTGATGACGCTTCTATGGGAAGAGGGGATCGATTTCGCGAACTGGCACTACCGGAGAGAGCCGACCCATGTGGCGTTTTACTCGCAACTGACTTTCCGTTGGATCGAGAGGTTTTGCGGATTTTCAAAAGTCTGGTTCCCGAGCGACCGAATCGCCCTCCTGAGGGCTTGATCTCAGGATCGAAGACTGGTACCCCGGGCCCTTTCCAACCGGATGGGATAGAACCTGGATTCCCGCTTGTTACCGGATTTAGGCTCGATTCCGCGCCACTACGGCCGGTGGAGTCTTTAGGTAACCCTCAGCCAGTCTCCGCCCGGTATTCAACAACAGTTCTCTGTCCTCCTCCGGGGTTGGCGCAGAAGGTATACGGGTGCATGTATTGTTGCAGTAAGTAGGAACGGTTTCTCTCTCCCTGTGAGTAATGCCGTGGGGGTCCTCGCCTTTTTGTACCGCTCGGATCCCGTCTCTTATTTGGCGGCGGAACATAATTACGCCCCGATCTGTAGTGGCTAAGTGTTCCAACGCGTGAACAGCAATGGGTCGCTGGCCAGTCTGTGCTTCATAGTCGTCGGGCTTGCGTTGCCTTTCCTCGTAGGGCCGTTCTCCCGTGAGACCAGGATTCATTTTGTATGACGGTTCTTCACCCTCCCGCAAGTGTCGGATACGGAATTTCATGGTGTTCTGGTCGTCCACTGGCACTGCCCAAACCGGCCCCAAGGGTAGATCCAGTCCCTCCTCCAGACCGGCCTTTGCTGACGGCGCAGCCTGAGCCGCGTTGGGGAGGATATTGTCATTCATCCGCACAAAGACGATGTCCCCGACTCTTCTCGAGTGCATGTAGATCATCCCGATGGGCGTCTCCATCCAGTCAATCGTCCCAATATCCAGGAACGACGTGGGCCGCTGGAGGCCGCTGACCCTGGCGTGCAGAAACGTCGTGTGGACGGGGTCCATGTCGTTCTCAATGATCTGCAGCCAGTTGCAGGGGTAGAGATTCTTCCCGGGCGAATACACCTGGTATCCAGGCCGCTCGTAGGAGTCGTAACAGGGAAAGGCAGGCTTTTTGTCCGGAGGACCCATGTAAGCAAACACTAGCCCGCCAAATTCACGCGCCGAGTAGGCCCCGTGGTAAAGCCGATCCTTTAGGGTGCTGTCCGGCGGCTCTCCGGGAGTCTCCAGGATCCGTCCATCCACATCGAACTGCCACCCGTGATAGCAACACCGAATGCCGTGCTCCGAGATAATACCGTACTCCAGCGAGGTGCCGCGATGGCTACAGTGAAGCTGCAGCACGCCCACATTGGCGCTCTTATCACGGAACACGACCAGCTCTTCTCCCATGATCTTGACGGCCACCGGCAGGTCCTTGAGCTCACGTGAAACGGCCACGGGCTGCCAGAAGCGACGCAAATAATCTCCCAAGGGCGTCCCGGGACCCGAGTGGGTAAGTTCCTCATCTTCTTTGGGTACGTCCGCCTGGTAGTACCCGCTGAAAGGTGCTGTCAGAAAGGTTGTTTTCGTTGTCATTGCGTTACTCCCAACTTCAACTCGCTGCAATTGCGGCTGTTCCAAGCAATAAACCGCTGCCAATCAAAGAAACACGATGGATTTAGATTTTACCAGGAAGCTTATTTATTAACTCGCACAGCCGTTGTCAAGAGCGGTCCCTGGCCATGATCAAGCGCGAGAGTTGTGTGTGCCTTAACGGTCAGCGGACCGGCTTATACGACAACTGTTGACTGAAACGATTGCACAATATACCATCCTCGCCTAACACTGGGTCAGGGGGAGGCATAATGAAACGATTGGCTTTTCTTCTGTTATTTCTCACGGCTTCGCCGCTTCTGGCGGCGGAAAACGGAGCGTGGCAACAAGAATGGGAACGGGTGCTCGCCGCGGCAAAACGCGAAGGCAAGGTGGCCATCACAGGGCCCGGCGGCCGGGAACCACGGCGAGGGCTTGTAGATCCCTTTCAGGAAAAATACGGAATAACTGTTGAATACTTCGGAGCCACAGGTCGCCAGGTCGGACCCAGGGTCATGACCGAGCGGCGCGCGGGTTATTTCCTGTGGGATGTCTACGTGGGAGGTACGACGACTGCTCTCAGCGTCATGATCCCGCAGGGCGCATTTGCGCCTTTGGAGCCGGCATTGATCACGCCGGAAGTCAAAGATCCCGCTAACTGGCGCGGGGATTCGTTGGAATTTCTCGACAAAGCGCGGCGGCTCGTTATCATGACGCCCCAGCAGGTGGGCGTGATGTCCGCCAATACCGACCTTGTCAAGATCGACGAGATCAAGTCTTACAAAGACATTCTTGAGCCGAAGTGGAAGGGTAAAATCGTCATGGACGACCCTAGGCGATCGGGACCCGGCCAAGGAAGCGCTACTTTTTTCTACATGCACCCCGAGCTGGGCATCGACTTTCTGCGAGCGCTTGCCCGTCAGGAGCCCTTGCTGAGCAGGGACTTCGTACAGCAGGTAGACCTTGTCGCTCATGGACGTTACTCAATTCTCATCGGCGTCGATGTTCTCGTTCAGGTTCGGGCGAAACAGGGAGCACCCATTGCGATCGTTGAACCCCTGCGCCTTGGGGAGGGCTCGCACTTGAGCCCCAAGGATGGCGCCGCCGCCCTATATAGCAATCCCCCTCATCCCAACGCAGCCAAGGTTTACATGAACTGGCTTCTTTCCCGGGAGGGACAAACGGCTTTTGCGCAAAGCATGGGCTACGTAAGCGCTCGCAAAGACGTGTCCACAAGCCACGTTCCTGCCTGGCGCGTTCCTCAACCGGGATCCATCAGAACGTATACCGAGGAAGGGATAGAGATTAGAGACCGGCTCCTTCCCTTGCTCAGGGAAATATTCGGGCGCTGACCCGGGGTCGGTATTCTCTGTACCCTCGTCCACAGAAAAACTTATCGGCGGCGCCTCCGTATAAAGTCTTCCACTCTGGGTGGGGTCGGTTGTTTCAACCGTTCATCCCCAGCCGCCTGCCCGGAGCATTGTCTGGTCTCCAGACCAATCTGCCAGTCACTTATCCGCAATCGCCGGCATCATTACATGCACTTGACCGGCAATTGCAGGAAAGTCGACACATGGAAGCGCAGTATGGCGAGAGATGAGGAGGTCTATGATGCCGTTTGACTACCTATCCATGATGGCCCGCAGGGCGGCGCCCAATCCCCCTCGCGAGCTGAAACCTGTCTCAAAGCCGGCCTGGCAGCCTGTGTCCAAGCCCTTGTCTGAAATGAGAGCTGCACTCCTGACGAGCGCGGCCATACGGGAGGCAAGCCAACCCAAGTTCCCGTCCGCCGGCGATGCGAGTTATCGCCAGGTATCGTCCGACCCGAAGGTGACGGATTTGAAAATCGATCACCGCTCGCATATTGGGACCGATGCCCGCCGGGATCCGGAGATCGTCTTTCCAAGAACCGCCTTGATGTCTCTCGCCGAACGAGGCTTGGTCGGCGGGGTAACGCCTTTTCATCTCTTGTTCGTGGGTGGCATCCGTCTCTACCGGGAGCTTGAAGAAGACCTGGCCCCGGCGCTGGCGGGAGAGCTTAGTCAAGCAGGCGCAGATCTGGCCGTCTTTATCCCGTATTGACCCTACTGTCACGAGACCGTCGGTCTCCTCTCAAATGCAATCGAGGCACGGGGAATTGCGACCCTGGTCATCGCTACGGCGCGCGACATGATGGTCCGTGTGCCATCGCCGAGAGCTGTTTTTGTTGATTACCCCGTGGGACGCACCTTCGGCCGCCCCGGTGCTTCCGAGCAGCACGAGCGGGTGCTTGCCGATGCCCTTGCTTGCCTGGGTTCTTTTACCGTAACCGGCCAGATAATAGATTTACCCCACCAGTGGGAGCCGGGGGGCAGCCGACTTTGGGAAGCCGCGCTCACCAAAGATTTCCTTGGCTAACCTGATTCTAGCACGGCCAATTTTGTCGAGGAGAACCTTACGGGACTGAACCCGGAAGTCCTTCTGCTGCCAGAAGGCCACGCGGGCTACAACCTGTAACGTGTATTTAAAACTATGAAGCCCAAAGTATTGATTATCCGCCATTTCGACCGGTGGCCCCAGCCGATGTCCCACGGGATCCCCAGAGCGAACATGAACCGGGCGCGACGCTTCGAACGGGCTATCCACGAAGTTGATCGCGGGATCAAGGTGATTATCCCCGACTTCGTAAAGACTTACACTTTAGAATAGGGCCGCGGCGCGCAACGCAATCCGCTCGCAGCTGCAACTTGCGAACTCGCCTCATTGATAATTGACTTTCTATTGGCGGAAGGATACGAATAGTTCGCGCCACTAGTGTGGCGGAAAAGGAGACAAAAGAATGAATCGCCAATGGCCCAAACTTGTGTTGGCGGGCGCCATGATCACCGGTCTGGCGCTGCCCGGATGGCCCGTCGAGAGAGTTGGACCGGCGACCAACCCCCCGGCCAAAGAAATGAGACCGCTGAAGAAGGCGCGCCCCAAGGGGAGCGATAGTATTCGAAAGGTCCAGGCGGCCCTCAAAGCCAAGGGGCATAATCCCGGCCGCATCGACGGGCTTATGGGCCGCCGGACCCGAGCCGCTATCCGGGCGTTCCAGGAACAAAACAGCTTGAGTCCCAGCGGGATACTGGATGATCAAACGGCAGACCTTCTGGGGGTCGAGAGGCCCAAGCGGCGGGCAAAGAAGGCCGCAAAACAGAAACAAACCAAAAGTTAGAGCGTCGCGCGCAGCGCGTCGATAAACAATCCAGCCTTCATCGAGCGCCGGAGTCGATCCCGATTGGCCCGGTGGGAAACGTTTGGCCTAGACACCACGGCAGTATCAACTGCGACAAACCGGACACGCACAGGTAACTGAAGTTCGCTTTCGGTTCCTCAACGTCCCCCGCTATCGAGAACTGCGGAGGTGTGCCCCCACCATCAGGGCAGGAGTAATCGTCGTTTCCAGTTTTCGCCTGAATTATCTCCTCGAGGCCACCACACGGCGGCCTCCTTACGCCCCCGCCGGAATCGGTCTAGAGTTAGAGTTACCAATGGCCCAACGTATCGCTCTCGAGTCAGATTTTACATGGCTCAATACGGGATAAAATAGATGGTTAAATCCGATATTTCGGGGTCAAAGCGCAGGCGCGTTCCTGTGGGGACGAAACAGGTCCGACCCGTCAGGGAACGACCCGCCAGCGCCCGAAAGCGACGTAGGCCGCCAGGACGCCCGCCACAATCGGGAAGAGCGACATGAGCACGTCGCCGGTCATCAGGGTGAGCGCCGTGGCGCCGATCATTATGATGGTGAGCCCGGCGGCGGCGAGCGGGGTGAGCTCCGGCCGGATGTTCAGAAGTCTCGGGAGGACCAGGCCCAGTGCGCCAAGCACCTCGCACACGGCGATGAAGCGCAGGAACAGGCCCGGCATCGGTATCTGCTTCGTCATCTCCTCCACCGGCAAGATGAGCTTCATGCCGCCCGCAAACAGAAAGAGCAGCGCGAGCAATATTTGAGCGACCCACAACGCTTTATTCATAATCGCCTTTTTCAGTAGCGCTTTTAGCCGCCGGCGATGGCCCCCACGACCCGAAAAGGCTCCGCGCCGGTTGCGATGGCATCAGGCAGGGGGGTCTCCGGCGCCTGGTGGGAGAGGTCCTCACCGCAGGCGAAAAACCTGACGAACGCCCGGCGCTTCAGCGTCACGTGGTAGCGGACCGTCCCGTGGAGCATCGGATAGGCGGCCTCGAGCGTGTCGAGGAGGGAGCCCAGAGTGACCGGACCCTCGACGTGGAGTGTCACTTCGCCGTCCACATGGGCGAGCTTTTTGAGATGCGGCGGCAGGACGACGCGGATCATTTGAGAGTCTGGACTTCTACGGACAGCACAGCCGGGAGGTCCCGTACAATGGGCGCCCAGTTGTCGCCGGCGTCGGCCGATCCGTACACCTGCCCGCCCGTGGTGCCGAAGTACACGCCGCACGGTTCCAGGGAGTCCACCGCCATGGCGTCGCGGAGCACGTTGACGTAGCAGTCCCGCTGCGGGAGGCCTTTGGTGAGCGGCTCCCAATCATTGCCGCCCGTCCGGCTCCTGAAGACGCGGAGCATCCCATCGGGAGGAAAATGCTCCGAGTCGCTCTTGATGGGAACCACGTGGACGGTGTCCGGCTCGTGCGCGTGCACGTCGATGGCGAACCCGAAGTCGGTGGGCAGATTCCCGCTGATCTCTTCCCACGACTCGCCGGCGTTATTGGTCCGCATGACATCCCAGTGCTTTTGCATGTAGAGCACGTCCGGGCGCGCCGGGTGCATGGCGATACGGTGGACGCAGTGGCCGATTTCCGCAGTCGGGTCGGGCATGAATTGGGAATTGAGCCCGCGGTTGACGGGCTTCCAGGTCTTGCCTCCATCGTCGCTCCGGAACACGCCTGCAGCCGAGATGGCGATGAAGATGCGGTCGGGGTTACCCGGATCGAGAAGGATCGTGTGGAGACACATCCCCCCTGCCCCGGGTTGCCAGGAGGAACCGGTGCCGTGGCCGCGAAGGCCGGGAAGCTCCTGCCAGCTCTTCCCACCGTCGGTGGTGCGGAAAAGCGCCGCGTCCTCCACCCCGGCGTAGACCGTGTCGGGATCGGTGAGCGACGGCTCGAGATGCCACACCCGCTTGAACTCCCAGGGATGGGGCGTGCCGTCGTACCACTGGTGCGTAGTGAGGGGCCTCCCGGTTTCCGGAGACACATCATAGACGAACTTGTTGCTTCCCCCCGCCGGCGGATCGTACGGCTCGGGCATTTTTTCCCCGCCAGGCACATCCCACGTCTTCCCGCCATCGCTCGATCGTTGGATGATTTGCCCGAACCAGCCGCTGGACTGGGAAGCGTAGATGCGGTCGGGATCGGCGGGAGAGCCTTTTAAGTGATAGAGCTCCCAACCCGCGAAGTGGGGACCGATCACCTCCCACCGGTCGCGCTTTGCGTCTGCCGTGAGGATAAACGCGCCCTTCTTGGTTCCAACCAGTACCCGTACCGTGCTCATTGTTCATTCCTTCCTATGCAGGTCGGCTCGGAAATGACAATTATTACAAAATAGACGGACACCCGGCACCCTTGCTCAACACATGCTCATCGGGGCTATTCCACCTTGACCTCCGGCCTTCCCGGCCTCGACCAATCCAGGTGAAACGATCTGCCGCGGGGCTCATCGGTGCGCTCATAGGTGTGCGCGCCGAAATAGTCCCGCTGGGCCTGGAGCAGGTTGGCCGGGAGCTTCGCGCTCCGGTAGCCGTCGTAATAGGCCAATGCCGACATGAAGGCCGGAGCGGGGATCCCCGCTTCGGCGGCAAGCGCCACAACCCTACGCCAGCGCTTCTGGTTCAGGTCGATCTGTTCTTTAAAGTACGGATCGAGCAAAAGGTTTACAAGGTTCGGATCGCGCCGGTAGGCGTCGGTGATCTTTTGTAAGAACCGCGCCCGGATGATGCAGCCGCCGCGCCAGATGCTTGCAATCGTCCCCAGATCGAGTTTCCATCCGTACTCCTCTTCCGCCGCCCGCATGAGCTGAAACCCCTGGGCGTAAGCGCAGATTTTCGAGCAATAGAGCGCGCCGCGCACGGCATCGACCAACTCACCGGCATCCCCTGGGTTGGCGCTATCAGGCCCCCCCAGGTGTCGCGAGGCCTCAAGGCGCTCCTCCTTAAGCGCGCTCAGGCAACGGGCGAAGACGGCTTCGCCGATGGAGTTGGCGGGTATTCCCAAATCAAGGGCGCTGATGCTCGTCCACTTGCCCGTGCCTTTCTGCTGCGCCGCATCGAGAACGTAGTCCACAAAAAACTCATTTGACCGGCGGGGATCGCGTTGCTTTAGGATGTCCGCCGTTATCTGAATCAGGTAGGAGTCGAGGTCCCCCTCATTCCAGCGGGCAAAAATCTCGGCGAGCTTTTCGGGGCCAAAGTTGAGAAGCCGGCGCATGAGAAAGTACGCCTCGCCGATGAGCTGCATATCGATGTATTCGATGCCGTTATGGACCATTTTCACGTAATGCCCCGCGCCGTTCTCCCCGATATAAGCCGTACAGGGAATACCGCCTTCCACGGGCTTCCCGGGCCGCGCCGTTTCCATGGCTTTGCCGGTCTTAGGATCCACTTTGGCGGCGATGGCCCTCCAGACGGGTTCCAGATGTTTCCAGGCCTCCGGGTCCCCGCCGGGCATGAGCGAGGGGCCGAAGCGCGCGCCAATCTCGCCTCCGGAAACCCCCGAGCCGAAGAAGCGACAGTGGGCGGCAAAGTCCCGTTCGCGGCGGATCGTGTCGGTCCACTGGCTATTGCCGCAATCCACGACGAGATCGTCCCTTTCCACGCCCGCCTCGATGAGCTGTTTGGTTACCGCATCCACCGCGGGGCCGGCTTTCACGAGCACGATGATCCGGCGCGGCTTTTTGACCGCGGCGACCAGGTCGGTGAGTTTTTCGCACCCCACGAGACCGCCTGGGGTGCCCGGGTTGGCGCCGATGAAGTCTTTCATCACTTGCACCGTACGGTTGAACACCGCGATTTTGAATCCATGGTCGGCGATATTCAGTGCCAGGTTCTGACCCATCACCGCCAACCCGACCAGGCCAACGTCCGCCAAAGTTTTTTCAGCCATAACGATTTCTCCTATATGCCCGGGATAGCGCGCCGGTCCCCACCCCGGGAGGCGCAGATCTGCGCCTCTATACTTTAATTCCTGACTTTCTTGGCAATAGCCAGTGCGGGTGTAGAGGATGGAGAGGCGCCCCGAACCCAACGCGAGGCCGGGCCATTGCGACGGCGAGGCGCCGCCCGGGTTCGGGAAGGTATGCCTTTTATTACCGGCCGCCCAGAAGGTCTCGCAGCATCTTGCTGGCCTTGGGATAAAACTTCATGTACTCAAGGGAATAGGTGTCCAGGTACTTGCGCCCTTCCAAGGGAACCACGTAATCCGGAACACCTTCCACCCCGGCGTCCCTGCGCCGGCTGACCATCTCGTTGGTGCGCTGGTAGACCTGCTGCGGCTCCCGGGTGAGAAACCAGTTGAGAAACACCGCCGCGCCGTTGGGGTGGGGGGCATTTTTGACGATCTTGATCACGCTGGAGCCGCCCGTCACTCCTCCCACGTCCCGGGGGAAGACGCGCTCGATGGGAATGCCGAGCTTCCTGTGGTTTTCCACCTCACGCGTGGCCACGGCGATGGCGATGGGATAGATCCCCCGGGCGAGCCAGTCGCCCAGCTGCCGGCGGTCGCCCGTGTAGGTCACTTTCTGGCCAATGTAAAGGCGCTTGATAAAGTCCGCTTTACGCTGGTCAAGCAGGTACGCCGCAATGGCCTGGCCCTGTCCTCCCCGGCGCGGGTCGAAGCTCGCGATCTTCCCGGTGTACTCGGGTTTTAACAGGTCCTCCCATGAATTGATGGTGCCCTTTTTAATGACCGAGGTATTGATGAACACGTCCGGCAGGATGTACTCCATGGTCTGGAGCATGTAGCGTTGTTCCGGGTCGGTGAACTTGAGCTTGTTTTCCCGCCACTGGGCCGGATCCAAAACCTCCGGCAGCAGGAGCTTGTCCGCGATGGGCTCGAGCCTTCCGGCAGGCAGAAGGTTAAAGAGCTCCGTGTTTCCGCTGAGCAGGACGTCAATGGTCGCCACGCCGGCCGCCGCTTCCCGTTCCACACGGGCCGTGGCCTGGGCCCCACCCAGGGCCATGTACTCCAATCTGAAGCCGAACTTCTTCATGAAGGCCGGCTCTATTTCCCTACGGGTGCCGGGACTGGGCGAGGCGGCCACCACCACTGTTCCTTCCTTTTTCGCAGCGGCCACAGCCTCGTCCCAACGCTTTTGCCAATCCGCCTGCGCCGAGGCCACGGCCGGCAACAGCAAGACCCCCAGTGTGAAGATGGCGGCAAGAACCCCCATTGTCCGGTTACGGTCCATCGTCTTCATAACGAAACCTCCTCGAGCGGGGCGTGGAGTTGTAAAACCGGGGAAAAACCCTATCTGGCTTTCCCATCCCCGCCGCAGGCGAGAGATACCACGGGGAATGAAGCCGTTTCAAGCCCCCCCCGGCGGCGAGCCGCCTTGGATTGACGCCTGCGCAGGTGGCATCAGGGTCACGAACTGTGTCAGATTTCTACCCCCTAATCTTTATCGGAATCGCCAATCGGGAGAACGGCCCAAATGGTTTTAACCATAGCCAAACTGTCGGACCAGATATTCACAGAGAGTTGAAGAACCCTGTTCCCGGACCGCTCAAATAGGGCTTTGACCTGAGCTCAGCCGAAGGTTCAAGATGCGAGGCTTCGTCGCGAGCTCAACTGAGCGCCGCGCGAAAAGGCGACAAGAGGAGGCGACCTGTTGCACTGCTTCGGAGCGAGGCAAGCAAGCGTAAAGAAGCCGATGGGCTTTCTTCAACGGTTTCTCTCAATCTTGAAAATATTTTGGCGCGCGCGCCGCTCAGCGGAGGTTTCCCGTGTGGCCGAGGGAGTAGCGTCCGGGCAAGGGCCACACTGCCAGGCCGTGCGGCTCCCTGCCGACCCGTATTTTTTTTGTCTGCCCGGTAGTCGTATCGATAGCGTAGACGGATCGGTCAAAACGGCCGGAAAGCCACAGCAGCTTCCCATCGGCGCTCACGTTGCCCATGTCCGGGCTGCCGCCTCCGGTGATCATCCACTCGGTAAGAATCTTCCGCGTGGCAAAATCGAGAACCGAAACGCTGCCCTTGCCGCCGGGGGCCGCGTAGACGCGGGGGGCGCCACGGTTGGCCACGTACAGCTTGGTCCCGTCCCGGCTTGGGTAGAGCCCGTGCGCGCCGATCCCCGTCTTTATGACGCCGACCTTGGCAAACTCGTCGCCGTCGATCAGAATCAGCCCGCCGGCCTTGAGATCCGCCACATAAAAGATCTTTCCGTCCGGCGAGATCCGGATGTCCTGGGGCATGCCCGCCCCGTCGGGCTTCAGATAGCCGAGGACTTTCCGCTCGATCAGGTCGATCTTGACCAGGCCCCCGGAGAACTCGCAGGTGAAGATCGCATAGCGGCCATCGATGGAAAAATCGGCGTGGTTGATGCCCGCGCACTCCGGCGTGGGGATGGAATATTCGAGCTCCATGCTATGGGGGTCGCGGAAATCCAGCCGCTTGTATGCCTCGGCCACGATGATGGCCGCGCTCCCATCGGGCATGAAATACATGTTGTAGGGGTCATCCACTGCAATGGATTTTCCGGGCTTGCCCGTCATGGGGTCGATGGGCGTCACGCTGCCGTCCGTTCGGTGCTCCGCGTTGTTATTGACCCATAGCGTCTTTAAGTCCCATGAGGGAACCACGTGCTGGGGATGGATGCCCACGGGGAATCGATCGACGACCTTGAAAGTCGCCGGGTCGATGACGGAGACGTTATTGGACTTGCGATTGGGCACATAGATGCGCGGCAGAGCCCCGGCCACGGCGGGACTCAAGTTCCCGGTGCGGGTCTCGCTGTAAAGGTTTCGCGAATCGACCACCCGCGGCATGCCCGGGATCGTCCGGATGGCGCGTGGCGGGGAACTTCCGTGCCCTTGCGCAGTGGTCACACTCGGCCAGAGGAACAGCCCCAGCAAGACGGCGGCCCAGAACCGGGTGAAGCTCGGCGGCTCGGCCGGTTTCCCGCCCTCGATCCATTTCAAGGATACACAAAGGTTTTTATCGCCGAACGGCTTCCTCATGGGTAAGGGGTCCTGTATGGAATTGGATTTCTACGACCCGACATTGTTTATGTGCGCAGTTAGACTTTTATATCACGGCTCTCTCGGCAATCGCCAGTAGCGGAGTTGGCCGGCACCGTGGCCGTCAACGTCGGCGCGCGGCCGCTTACCTCTTCTCCGTGGGCGGCATTTTTACCAACCTGGCCCCGGTAAAATAACGCCTTCATCCTCCGCGCCGCCCGGGCCCGTGGGTTGCCCGTAATGCGGGGCCGGCGTATATAGGCGCAAGAATCCCCTAACAGTCAAAGAGGAGCCTTCCTATGGGATCTTTGGACGAATCGGGTCGCTTGGTCTGCGCGCCGAGCCCGCGGTGGGTGGAGAGCGCGAAGTGGGTCCGGGCCTTTCTGGCCGGAAAGGCGGTCGTTGACAGCAAGCGCGCCTGCCTGCTCCGCGAAGGGGGCCCGCCGAAGTATTACTTTCCAAGGGAAGACGTGCGTACGAGTCTGCTCTGGCACTCGGAGCGAAAGACGAGCTTCCCCGACAAGGGAGAAGCCACATGGTGGACGATTCGGGTGAACGGGAAGACGGCCGAGAACGCGGCTTGGAGCTTTCCAGCCCCCGCGCCCGAAGCGTCTTTTCTCAAGGGGTACATTTCTTTCGAGTGGGACGCCATGGACGCCTGGTTCGAGGAAAAGGAAGAGGTGTTCGTTCACCCGCGCGATCCCTTCAAGAGGATCGACGTGCTCCAGAGCTCCCGCGCCGTGAGAGTAGTTGCCAGCGGGGAAACCGTCGCGGAAACAAATGAGCCGTCGCTCCTCTTTGAGCCGGGCCATCCAATCAGGTACTACCTCCCCAAGGCCGACGTGCGCCTCGACCTTCTCGTCCCGAGCGACACCCGAACCTCCTGCCCCTACAAGGGCGATGCCCGCTACTACTCGGTGGCGGGGCCGAGGCCCGTCAAGGACGTCGCCTGGTCCTACAGCTACCCCACCCGGGAGTGCGCCCCCATCGCGGGACGGGTCTGCTTTTTTAACGAACGGGTGGACGCGCTCTACATCGACGGCGCCCCGGTCCCCAGGCCGAAGACGAAATGGGCCTAAAGCAACCAGCGGCTGTTTCCAACTACCCCTCTTCGCGCTGAAGACCGAAGCCCCCTCGCATCCTGGTGGCGCCGATGGCCAGGGCCACCAGGCCCGCGCCCACGGCCGCCGTCCAGAGCTTGGGCACGATGAGAAAGAAGGCGCCTGCGGCCAAGAGCAGCCGGGTCCACCAGACCTCGCTCCACCGGGAGTAGCGCTCGATGGCGGCGGCGAGAAAAACCAGGGCCGCTGCCGCCGTCACGAAGGTGAGCGCCGTTTTCCAGAGCGGTCCCTTCCACAGAAGCTCCGGGCCGAAGACAAAGACGAACGGCACGACGAAGGCCGCCAGGGCGAACTTCACCGCGTGCCCTGCGATCTTGATGGGATTGTCCCCGGCGATGGAGGAGGCGGCGTAGGCGGCCACCGCCACGGGGGGCGTGATCGCCGACATGACGGAATAGTAGAGGAGGAAGAGGTGGCCCGACAGCCTGTCGATGCCGAGCTGCTCCATGAGGGGGCCGATGAGCACGGCGGCCAGGATGTAGGCCGAAGGCGTCGGCATGCCGAGCCCCAGCACGGTGGCCAACCCGGCCGCGACGGCCAGGGTCATCATCTGGTCCGCCGCCGTGATGGCGTAGACCACGTGGGCGAACTTGGCGGCAAGGCCCGTCATGGTGAGGCCCGCAATGACGAGTCCCGCCGCCGCCGTGGCGCCCGCCACCGGCACCATGCGGTAGGTGGTTTCCGCCAGCGCTTGCCAGAGCCGCACCGGACCGAGGCGCGTCTCGGCCCGGAAGAGCGAGACCGCGATTACCGTTACGGCACCGAACACGGCTACCATCGTGGGGGTGTAGCCGTAGAGGAGCGCCACGGTGAGCACGATGAGGGGCATGAGGAACATGCCGCCCTGCCTGAGCGTGCTCCTCAAGGGCGGCACCTGCCCCATGTCCAGGCCCTGGAGCCCGAAGCGCAGCGCCCGGAAGTGCACCTGGGAGTAAACGCAGATGTAGTAGAGGAGCGCCGGGAGAAAGGCGGCCACGGCGATGTCGCGGTATTCGATGCCCGTGTACTCGGCCATGATGAAGGCGGCGGAGCCCAAGACCGGCGGCATGATGCTTCCCCCGGTGGAGGCTGCTACCTCTATGGCGCCGGCTACGGCCGCGTTGTACCCGAGCCGTTTCATGACCGGGATGGTGATGGAGCCCGTGGTCACCACGTCGGAGGTGGGGCTCCCGGAAATCATGCCGTAGAGGCCCGAGGAAATCACCGCCACCTTGGCGGGCCCGCCCGGGCGACCCCCGGAGATGGCCGCGGCCAGGTCGAAAAAGAAGTCCGCTCCCTTGGCGAAGAAAAGGAACGTACCGAACAGCACGAACATAAAGGCGTAGGTGGCCGCCACGCGGGCCGGCAGCCCCATGATGCCGTCGGTAGTGTAGACCATGATATCGATGAAGTGAACCGTGTCGATGTAGCCGTGCTTCAGCACCCCGCTGAGCAGGTGGCCGAACAGGTTATAGGCGATGAAAATCAATACGACGAGGGTCAGGCCGGCGCCCGTGGTACGACGGGTTATCTCCAGGGTGAGGAGCACCATGAGGCCCCCGAAGGCGAGGTCCCAGCCGCTCAGCGGGCTCAATAGTGCGATGCGATTGACGAACTCACCGGCGTTGACCGCGAAGTAGACACCGATTGCGAAGCTCAAAAGGGACAGCAGATAGTCGGGGAAGCTAGGCTCATCGGGGTTGGAACTCGGGGTGGCGCCCACGGCGAGAAAGGCGATGGCCATCATGCCGGTGAGGAAAATGCCCACCAGCGCCCAGGGAACCAGGATGACCACCGTGGCTGCAACGATGACGTAACCGGCCAGGCCCACCGCCAGGGGCGTTACCGCCAGCGCAAGCCACCCCTTGGGCCGCCGCTGCACGCCCACGGAGAACCAGAACGCCGGGTCCAGGAGAGGAAAATTCTGCATAAGCTTTCGCTCCGGACCGGCGGCACAAAGGCCCGCCGCGCCGATGCAGCTCTAGCTCGGGTGCGAGGGGAGTTCGACCCCCGGCGACTATTTCAGGAGCCCCTTCTCTTTAAAGAACTTACTCGCTCCCGGGTGAAAAGGCGCCTGTCCGGCTTCACCGAGGGTCTGAAGGGTCACCGCCTGTTTGAGCAGCCGGTGGGCCGCCTTGAACTTGTCCACATGCTCCGCCAGCCCCCTGGTCAGGTTGTAGGCGGTCTGATCGTCCATGTCGGCGCGCGCGACCACCGACATGCCCACGCAGATGGAAGCCGAGTCGGCGGCGAGAAACTTATACTCGCTTGCCTTGAAGCCGCAGAGCGCGGCGCCGAGCTCATCGGCAACTTTCTTTGCCGCCGCCTCCTCCATGGGGAGCATGATGAGGTTGACGCCGTTGGCCATCTCGCGCACGCTTGGATGATTGTAGGAAAGTCCGACGATAGCCACGTCAATGCGCCGGTCCAGCATCAACGAGTTCATCTCGCGCGAGGCTGCGCGCACCACCTGCCCGCCCCAACTCTTGATATTGTCCTGCGAGACACCGATGGCAGTCAGGGATTCCAGGGCAACGTCCCCGTCCAGGTTCCCCGGCCGGTTCACCGCCACGCGCATGGGCGGTTTTTTCTTTCCGATATCGGCCAGGGTGCCAATGCCGTGCTTGTCCGCCCAGCTCTTGTTGGCCAGAACATGGGTGGCCTGGAAGCGGGAGGACGGCGCATACGCCCGGAATAGCTGGCGCAGGTCGGTGAGCGGACGGTTGATGGGCGCTTTACCATTGACCGCCACGGCAAGCTCGGTGTCGGCGATGAAGGCAATGGGAACCTTGCCCTGCTCGATCAACATGGCGTTGGCCAACCCGCCGCTGGAGGTCTGATAGGTAACCGTGGAACCGGGGTAGGCCGCATTCAACGCGGCGTCCAGGCCGGCCCCAACGGTGGATACCAGGCCGCCCGGGCTATAACCCGCCACCGTCAGGTTGTACTTTTGGGCGTCCGCCGGGCCGGCGCAAAGCAGCGCTCCCGCCAGCGCGGCAAAGAATAACTTTTTCATCGCTCCCTCCTTTTGTTGGGGGAAACCCGCCCTTGAAAGGCGGGCCTCCGTTTATTCCCCGCGCAACAAACGCTTGTCGCCGCCGTGATTCAGACTAGCGGCCAATCGTTCGGTCTCACTGTGATCCGGGGAGGCTTGCAACGAGCGCAGGAATATCACAAGGGCAGGAGTTGTCAAGGCGGCGGGTCCCGCCCCGCCCCCGACTCTGGGAGCCGACGAAAGCGCCCGGCGGTTTCGCCAGCGCGAAACGGCCAAAGCCCTCCAGCCGATAAGTAGCTAGAATTATTAAACTTTATTATGATTGCTAGCCAGAAGGTCGCGTTCCAGCAGCGGGGCCTCCGCCAGGGCCAGGCCTCGCCGTTGATCCCTTAGGTGCGCGGGGTTGGGTCGAAGGGGCTTTGACGTGATGGTGAGAGGGGCTACTACCAGTCGATTTTCGGCTGGGGGCCGGGCTGAATCCCTGCAATATCAGGGTCCTCGCCTGGGGCCACGGGCCCGCGCCTTGATTTCGCTTCCTTGCGTTCCATCTTGCGAGCCTCTTTCTCCCTCTTTTTCCTATCCCGCTCCTGCTGCTTCTTCCTTTTGAGGAATGTGTCGGGCATAGCGAAAGCTACCATATTAAGGGAGAGAACCCAAGCAATCTTTGCCAACCGGCCGCCCGCGCACCGCTGTGGATGCGGTAGACAGGAATCCCCCCCTCGGCTAAAATGGCCGCGTGGATCAGGGGGGAAAACAGGGCCCGCAGGCGAGGCGACGCCTCGCCGATGAGGCGCTGCGATACCTGGATCACCTGTACCGGGTCGCGCTGTATTTAGCGCGCGACTCGCATGACGCCGAGGACCTGGTACAGGAGGCTTACGTTCGCGCCCTGGATTCCTTTGAGCAGTTCGAACCCGGGACCAATCTCAAGGCCTGGCTGAACCGGATCCTTTACAATTACTTCCTGGATACCACTCAGAAAAAAAAGCGCTGGGTAAAACCCGACGGTCAATCCCCCATGGAGGAAGAGGGAACGGACTTTTTCGAGGCCATGGCCGGGCCCGGACTGGGCCCCGAGGACCAAGTCCTCAACAAGGAACTGGCTCACACAATCGACAGGGCCCTGAACGAGATTCCGGAGGAGTTTCGGGGGCCCATCATTCTCGTCGATATGGGCGACCTTTCCTACGCGGAGGCGGCGAAAATCCTTTCCTGTCCCATTGGAACCGTCCGCTCGCGTCTTTCCCGTGGAAGAAAACACCTGCACCAACACCTCAAGGGCTACGTTGGCACAGAAGCGCCAAAGGGAGGAAAACGCAATCATGGTCTGCAAAGAGGCCGTTGAGCTGATCACCGCACTGGTGGACGACGAGCTATCCGACCCGGAACGAAAGGCCATTCAAAGCCATATGAGCGATTGCGCCGACTGCCGCGGTCTTTACGAGCAGGAGCGCGAACTCAAACGGCACCTCCACGCTCTGGGGACCCGGGTGGTGGCCCCCGCCACGCTCAAGCAAAGAATCCTCGCCGACCCCCGCATCTTTCCCCAAACCGCTGGGTCCCGTCGAAGATGGATAGAATTCATCCGCCCCGCGAGGGTCCTCGCGCGACCCGCCTTCGCACTGGCCCTGGTGATCCTCTTCGTGATGCCCGTCTACTACCTTATGAGCCCCTCGACGAGTTCCATTCCACTGGCCGCCCTGCAGACCCACGCCGCTCTTGACAGCGGCGAGCTCCCCTTCACCCGGGACGCCACGGCAGAAGAAACCGTCGAGCGCCTGGTTCGCTCCGTGCAGGGCCGCTTTTCCCCCATGGGATTCGACCTGTCTGCCGCGGGATTAAGGCCCGTGGGCGGCATGCTCCTCCAGGGAAGCGACCGCGAGGTACTGATCGCCGTCTACCGGGGCGACGCCCCCTCCGTGACCTGTTTCACCTTCATCGGCACCGAAGAGGATGCCCCGCCCGGGGCACGGCTCTACATGGACGCGGCAAAAAAAACGAACTACTACGCGTTCACGGACGGCGCCGTCAACGGCGTCGTGCACCGGGTGGGCGATAGGGTTTGCCTCCTGGTTTCCGCCATGCCCATGGAAAGGCTTTTAACTCTGGTCCGCGCTCTGCCTCACCCAAACGGGCGGTAGGCCCGGGGTTGGAACCTAGAGGAGTTTTTTTCCCACCATCAAAGTATCCAGATAGTCCCTGCGCAGGCTCTTGTATTCCTCCGTCAGCTGGACGCCGAGGGCGTCCGCCATGCGGGTGATGAAGTTCCGGTAGGCCGTCAGCGCCGCAATGCTTAGGATTTCGTCGTCCTTCCAGCCCGCTTTTCGCAACGCGGCCACGTCCTTCTCGCCGACCTGATCTGGGCTGAGAGTTATTTTTTCCGCGTACTCCAGCATGGCCCGGTCCCTGGGTTCCAGGTCCGCCCGCCGGTAGTCCATGGCTAGGGTCATGACCAGGTCATAGTCTCCCTGGACTTCCTTACGGAGAAACTCTCCGTGGGAGACCGTTCAATAGCTGCACTTGAGAAGCGAGCCCACCAGGACGGAGACCATCTCCTCCCGTTTCACGCCGAGCCCCGATCCCCCGAACTGGACGGCGCGGGAGAAGCGATGCTGGGCCTCCAGGAGCTCAGGCCGCAGGCTGAACATCTTTGCGATATTGGACACCGTGCCGGAGTGATTGTCTTTTCTCCTGTCGTAGATCTCCTTGATCACTCCCCGGGCCTCGGATTCCTCGACGGTCCTGATGTATGCCATAAGGCCAACCTCCTCGGTAAACTGGCGGGCGGCTCCCCCGGCGATTGGCTGGAGCCGGAGCCGCCTTCAAGCGAGCGGCTTCAAGTCCGCCAGCATGGTGGGTACGAGCTCGGAAACGGTGGGGTGAGCGTGCATTGCGCGCTGGATGACCGTGTAGGGCGCCCTGGCGTACATGACATCCAGTATCGAATGGATGACCTCGTCACCACCGATCCCCAGAACCGCCGCTCCGAGGATCTCCTTGGTCCCCGCGTCCACCAGCACCTTCATGAATCCCTGGGTCTCCCCCTTTTCCACTGCCCGGCCCACCCTGGCCATAGGTCTCTTGGCCACCAGCGCACTGCGGCCCGCCGACCGGACCTGAACCTCCGTAAGACCCGCCCGTCCAAGGGGCGGATCGATATACAGGCCATAGGTGAGAATCCGGTCGCTAACTCGCCGCGGGTCGTTGTCCAGGAGATTAGCCGCCACGATCTCGTAGTCGTTGTACGCAGTATGGGTGAAGGCCCCCTTGCCGTTACAGTCCCCCAACGCCCACACCCCGTCCACGTTGGTTTTCAGCTCGTCATCCACGGTGATGTAACCCCTGGCGTCCACCTCGATGCCCGCCTTTTCCAGGCCCAGGTCGTCCGTGTTGGGGCGGCGCCCGGTAGCAAGCAGCAGGTGGGATCCCGCGATCTCCCGGTCCCCGCCCCGGCAGTCGAGCTGAACGGTCACGCCATCGCCCCGCTGTTCAGCGCGGATGCACTCCGCGTCCAGGCGGACCTGGACTCCTTCGTTTTCCAATATCTCCTTCACTGCCCGGGAGACGTCCTCGTCGTCGCGTTTGATGAGGCGGGCGCCCCGGTCGATGACCGTGACGTCGCTGCCAAAGCGGCGGTACATCTGGGCGAATTCCAGGCCGACGTAGCTCCCGCCCACGATGATCAGATGCTTGGGGAGAAAATCCACCTCCATCATGCTGGAATTGGTCAGGTAGGGGACCCCCTGGAACCCATGGGTCGCGGCCCGCGCCCCCGCGTTGATGAAGATCCTTTCCGCCTCGAACTTCTCCTCCCCCACCCGAACGGTGCGGCTGTCCTCAAATCTTGCATGGCCCTGAATCACGGTCAGGTTCTTAGTGTTCCTGAGCCAGCCCTCCACCCCCTGATTGGACCGGCGCACGATGACGTCCTTCCGAGCCTTGACCTTTTGCATATCCACCGTGATCGGCCCGCCGATCATGACCCCGTACTCGGCCCCGCGCCTGGCCACATATGCGGCGCGGGCACTGGCCACCAGGGCCTTGGTGGGCATTCAACCGGTGTTGACACAAGTGCCGCCGAAGAGCTTGCGCTCCACGATGGCGACATTCATCCCTGCGCCCGCCAGGCGTACCGCAAGGGACGGGCCCGCTTGCCCCGTCCCGATAACAATGGCGTCAAATTTTCCAGCCATAAGACGGTCCCCCTTCATGCAATTTCAATTGCAGGCCACTCATAGCATACGACTCCAATCAATCCAACTGGTTAGCTTGCGTTCCCCTTGCAGCCCGGGCCCATTGACCGGGAACTTTCACGGCAGACCAAGCGTTTATTATCACGAAGGAAAATGCTCTGATGATTTGTAGTGAGGCAAGCGAACTGATCACCGCCCTGGTGGACGACGAGCTTTCCGGGAGGGAGCGGGCGGCCGTCGAGGGCCACCTCCGGGGCTGTTCCCGCTGCCGGGTCCTCTACCGGCAAGAGGGCGAGCTCAAGAAATGCCTCCATGCCCTGGCCGCCCGAGTGGTCGTCCCTGCCGGGCTCAGGGAGAGGATCCTGGCAGATCCACGCACCTTTCCGCGGCCCACCCGCGCCCCGTGGGCATGGATCCGAGACCTCTGGCCCTCGGGGACCGTGGCGCGGCCCGCCTTCGCGCTGGCCGTGCTGGTGCTCCTTATCATGCCAGTCTATTACCTGGTGAGCCCCACGGGCGCATCCATCCCTCTGGCCGCCATGGAAGTCCACGCCAAAATCCAGAGCGGTGTTCTACCCTTCACCCGGGACGGGAGCGCAGGGCAGACCGTCGCCCGGCTAGCCGGCTCCGTCGGGGACCGCTTTGCCCCCATGGGACACGACCTGTCCGCAGCGGGGCTGAAGCCCGTGGGCGGCATTTTCCACCGGGTGGATACCCGGGATGTCCTGGTGGCCGTCTACCAAGGTGAAGCCCCGGCCGTAAGCTGCTTTACGTTTATCGGCACCGAGAGGGACGTTCCGCCGGGCGCCCGTCTGGTCATCGACGCTGAAGAAAAGAAGAACTACTATACTTTCAGCGACGGGACCCTGAACGCCGTGATGCATCAGGCGGATAACAGGGTGTGCTTGCTGGTTTCGCAGATGCCCATGGACGGGCTCCTGAACCTCGCCCGCTCCGTGCGGCACTCTATAAAGAGCTAAACGGCCATTTATCCTAGACACGTTCATCAACGGGTCCCTGTGTCCGTTCTATTTCAGGTACGGTTCAATCCTCGAGAGCAATTCCCCCCTGGGAAGCGCTTCCACAAGTCGTTCCACGGCCTCGCCGTTCTTGAAAAGAATCAAGGTGGGAATCCCCTGAATGCCGAAGCGTCCCGCGGTCTCCGGATTCTCATCCACGTTGACCTTGGCAACGTTAAGGCGTCCACCATACTCTTGGGCGATTTCTTCCAGGACAGGTGCGATTCTGCGGCAGGGAGCGCACCACTCGGCCCAGAAATCAGCGAGAACCGGGACAGGGCTATTGAGCACGTGCGTTTCGAAACTTTCGTCCGTGGTATGTAAGATGCTTTCTTTCGACATGATTCCTCTCCTTGCACTGAAACTGGCGGGTCCTTCGCTTGTCCTTCGGGCACTTCTTGCACTCGCTCTCGAGCAGGGGCACCCAATGGGAAGCCAGTTTTCCCTCGAGCTTCATGGTGATCGTCTTGGCGTCTTCTCTTATCGTGGTGATGCGAAGCATGCGGCTCTCCCTCCCGATCTCCGGACGCAATTTGTTATTGCAAGGCGGGTGCCAGGCAGAGTAAAGCGTACCGATGCCTGCCAAGCATTTGAAAAGCTGATTGATTCTTTATCCGTGGCTAGTTAGCGCTACTGGCGGGCGCCAAAAGAAATTCCCAATATTTTGAGAGCATCCCAGTATTTTGGGAAGCCATGGCTACGTTTGACGCTGTAGCTTCTTGCTCCCCATGCTCTCGTGACGGCTGCCACCCCTCCGACGACTGCCGGCGCAACCGAGGCGGGCTATACAAATTCTTTGGGATGCGGACATCAAACCCGGCATCATATAGAAGCGGGTGGCGTCCGGCGAGTCTTTATACGAGCGGCCAAATATTCCTTCAGCGCGACCGCCTGATTGTGATCGCTGTCTTTCGCCGAGAGCAGGAGGGTCACCGATCCTTGCTTGAGCGCATCCATTAACGTTGCCACTCCGTCTGGGTTCCGGTCGAGCTCCAAGAAATATCGAGCCTTGAATTCGTTCCACCGTGCCGGATCGTGATTGAACCGTTTCTGCAGTCCTGCGCTCGGCGCTATACTTTTCAACCAAACGTCAGCCCCTAAACGCCCTTTCGCCATACCACGTGGCCAGACCCGGTCCACCAGAATTCGACGACCATCCGCCGCCGCCGCCGGCTCGTAAGCCCGTTTTGTCCGAATGATCGGCACCATAGCGATCGGTTCGAGTAATGCCTCTGGCCGGAGGTTTGTTCACCCCGGTCAAGGCTAAACGCCCTTCGACTCAATGCCCCCTTTGATCAACCGTTCCTCGAACGATTCCCGCCACCCGGGTGACATAGCCTCGATGGCAAGGGCCCTTCTTGCATCTTCGAGATTCTTCGTGTCGAAGTACAGCAAATGATGGATCGCCCTGATCGTCATGCGGTTAGGATCGCTCAGGATCCGATCAATGCTGTCCCCGGCTCCGACGTCTCCTTCTTCGAGAACGCGTAAATAGAATCCAACCCGCCCACTGGCCAGGAACAGCTTAGGAAACCGAGCCATTTTCATGCGTATTCCAAGTTTAAAACAGGGACTGCGCGGTTGCGTAACTTGGACCAGAGCGCTGCCTACGCGAAAGATATCCCCCACGTGAATCTGGTCCTCCGGCATCCCCTCGACGGTGAAGTTCTCACCGAACTGGCTCCATGAGAAATCGTCTCGATGGAGTTCCCTTTTCCAATAGTCGTAGTTTTCAATTGTATAGGCATAGACCGCTCGATGAAACCCGCCGTGTGCGTTCAGGTCGGCCTGGCCGTCGCCTTCAAGGTTTAGCCACCGAAGTCGCACTCTTCCAAGAACCGGTTTTTTGAAAATGCTGGTTTTGATGATTTTGCCATTGTAAAGAACAGTTTTCGGCTGCGACACGTTGACGGAAATTAGTTTCATATTCGCCTCACCTGCTCCTGTTAGTTTTTCCTCCCCGCGTATCATGCCGTCCACGGGAGCAGCACCAGGTTGCCGACCTTCGCCCCTCGGCATTGATAGGTCCAACCATTGGAGTCATCAGAACGCTCCCAGGGGCCTTGTCTCTACCCGTTTGGATGAGCCGCGTCGCGTTGCACGATCGTTTGTTCCAGCCGGGCGACCAGGTCTTCGTACGAGCTTTTGGAAATAATCCGGTTAAACTGGGAGCGGTAGTTGTTGACCATGCTGATATTTTCCACTACCACGTCGTAGATTCTCCACCCGTTTTCGGCGCGGTGGAGCCTGTAATCGACGGTGAAGGCATCCCCTTTAGCGGAATGTATTCTGCTGCCTACCTCGGCATAGCTCCCTTCGATTTTCTCGCCGGTATAGACGATCTTTTCATCGCTGTAGGACTCGATGCGCGCCAGATAGGTTATTTCCAGCAATCCGGTAAAAAGCGGGACAAATGCCTTGCGTTGCTCTTGAGTGAGTTCGGTCCAATACCGCCCCAGAGAGCGCTTTGCCATTTCATTGAAATCGAACAGCGGCTTGATGGTTTGGCGAAGTCGCCCGCGTTCCATTTCCGAATGGCCCATTCCCCGGGCGCTCTTGTCGCGTAGAATGGCGGTGACCTCATCCACGGTGGCTTTAATCCGGGCGGTGGGGCCTACCATGACTTGCCGAGGCGGAGTCTCCCGGCCCCTGAAAATCACCTCGCTCGCTGCGCTGCCCGTCAGAAACGTAAGCAAACCGGTAACCGCCATGGTCCTGACCCAAAACTTCATTCAAGACTCCCTGGCATTAGGTGCGGGCGTTCCAGACGGTGAGCAGAGCGCCAAGTAGCACGATCAGCAGCAAAAGATTCGAGTCCATAAATCTCCTAAAACCGCCGCCAAATTCACGGCTTCCATCACGCCAGACTAAAGGGAAGTGCCCTGAGGAACGAGAACAAGAACACCTTCGAGAACCGTCGGATCCCCCTCGAAGAGCCCGCGGTCCACGGCCATTCTTAGAATGCCGTGGCGATCCAGCCAGCTCACGCCTATAAGACTTCCTGCACCGTCATATAACTCCACGTAATCCACCGGGCGGGGCGTCTCCGGGTCATCGTAAAGGCCGACGGACGCAATGATCTCAGCCTCGGGCGCGATGGTGAGCACCGATAACCGGTCGAGGTGCTCTTTTTCCGGGGCCGACGGCGGTAAGGCCACGCCTTGCCGGGCGAATGGGCCCGACAATCGAGTTTCCTGCGCGTAGGCATGCGGACCGGCCGCCAAGACGAAAAGGACGCCTAAAAGCAAAGAACGGACTATTCTCCTGCGATTCATGACTCCACCTTTGACTTTCCACACATGAGGTTCCCGACCGTTTAGTTAAGGTTATAACCTAGAACCACCTCTCGACAGATTTCCATGAGCTCCCAGTCTCTCGGACCGCAGTGCGGGCAGGCAAAAATTGAAGCCGCCGTCCAGGCATCGTCTCTGAGTCCCACCATGGGCACGTTGTCCAAATGCTCGCCGCACAGGCCGCAAAGGAACAGGACTTCTCTGCTACCCTTAATTTGACTGTTTCGCCTCATGACCGCTAAAACCTCAAAGACGGGAGAAAAAGTTCCCCTTGAACTCTGTCCATGCTCCGCGCAACGCCAGCCCGTTTTCCAATGATCCCGCTATTTCGCTCTCCCAGCCGGAGCTGATTCGGCTTCTCGCATCCCGGGCTAGACTGTTTCATGCGCGCTGCTCAAAGCCTCTCCCAGGGACCAAACCGCCGCGCCAAACAAGACCAGGTCTTTTATCAGAAACTGCCCGGGAACCACCGCCAGTGCGGGAAATCCCCCCAGGCTGGGCTCCCAGCCGGGACTAGAAAACAAAAAGCTGATGGTTGTGAGAAACATCTTGGGAAGTTTGACCCGGCGCGCGGGCCGCGCTTGCCGGAGGGGCGGGACGGAATATGGCGGCTACTTACGTCTCTCGATCCCGAGCTTCTTGAGTCTGGCTTCCAGAGTCGTGGGCTTCATATTGAGGATTTTTGCCGCGCCTTTCTCGCCGCTCACGCGCCAGCGCGTCATTTCCAACACTCGGACAATGTGCTCCCGCTCCATCTCTTCGAGGGTGGGGACCTTATCGCCATGGGGGCTCGCGCCCGGCTTGGGAATCCAGTCCCCCAGCTCAAGCTTGGAACCCGAGCTCAAGATAACCGAGCGCTCGATCACGTTTTCCAACTCTCTTATGTTCCCCGGCCACGGATAAGCCGTCAAAGAATCCATGGACTCCTTAGGTATCCTCTCGATTTGCCGGCTCAGCTTCTTCCCGTGCTTCACGGCAAAGTATCGGACCAACAACGGGATATCCTCGGTTCTCTCACGCAGCGGCGGAACGGCGATGGGAAAAACGTTGAGCCGGTAGAAGAGATCATGACGGAACTGGCCCTCACGAACCGATCTCTCCAGGTTGCGGTTCGTCGCGGCGATCACCCGGACGTTAACCTTGAGGGTCCCCGTTGCCCCCAACCTTTCAAACTCCCCGTCCTGAAGGACCCGGAGGAGTTTCGCCTGCAACTCCATGGGCAGGTCCCCGATCTCGTCCAGAAAGATCGTTCCGCCGTGGGCCAGTTCGAACCTCCCAACCTTGCGGGCCAACGCCCCCGTGAAGGCCCCTTTTTCGTGGCCGAACAACTCGCTCTCGATGAGCCCGGAGGGCAACGCCGCGCAGTTGACCTTCACCAGCGCCTTGTCCTTTCTGGGGCTCAAGTCATGAAGCGCCCTGGCCACCAGCTCCTTGCCCGTGCCGGTTTCCCCCAGAACCAAAACGGTGGCGTCGGTTTTCGCAACCGTCTCGATGGTCCGGAGCACTTTCTTGATGGCGCGGCTCTGACCGACGATCTCCTCAAAGTCGTGCTCGGTCTTAATCTCTTCCTGAAGGTAAAGCTTTTCCTGTTCGAGTCTGGCCTTGAGCTGGTCGATCTCCTCGTAGGCAACCATGTTTTCAACGGCTAACCCCACCTGCTTTGCAATTTCCGCCAAAACCGCCCCATCCTCAGGGGAATAGCAGTTGCTGGCGCGCCTGCCGATGTTCAGGGTCCCGAAGCCGGTTCCCCTCGCCACAAGGGGTACGACGAGGTACGATCGTATCCCGGCCGCGAGAAGGGTTTCCTCGATGGGAAACTGCCGCTCCAGTTCAAGGTCGCACCGTAGAAGCGGCGTGCCGTGCTCCAAGACCCACCCCACGTGGCTTCCCTGGAGTTTCAACTCCGCGTCCACGTTGAAGGGTTGTTCGGACGAGGAAGACGTGTCCAGAGCGAATAATCGAAATACGTCTCGGTCCCGATCAAGAAGGCAGATCGCCGCCACGTCGAAGGCGAGAATCTTACCCAGGGCCCGGGTGATCGCCTGGAACAGCGACCCGCGATCGAGTTTGGCGATAATCGCATTGTTGATATCGAGCAGGGCGCGCTGGCGCTCCTCGGAGCGCCGGAGCTCCGCCGCCTCGTGAATTTCCGTGTTATGGCTCATGGGTTCCTCAGTGAGGCGATGCCCACACGATTGCCGCTCTGCATGGCGGGGAAGAGCCGCCCAGACCGCGGGTGGAGGTTCATCGGTCCTCGGGGCTCCAGCGAGACCAGCGGGCGACCACCTTGAACATGGAAAGCGACGCGCCCACGCTTCCCCGGAGGCTTCCCGAAACCTTGGAATGGCCTGCGGTGCGCTCCCGGTAGCTGACGGGCACTTCCTCGACCCGGCAGCCGAGCTTTGCGGCCTTGATCATCATCTCGCACGGCCAGCCGTAGGTGCGTTCCTTCATGTGGAGGCGATCCAGCAGGTTGCGGCTCACGGCACGGAAAGGGCCCATGTCCGTGGCCCGTAGCGGGGTGACCCGCCCGATGAGCCACGCCACGAACCGGTTCCCGAACCGGGCATGGAACGGGATCCCCCGGGCGTCCTCGGGCCGGCGGGTTCTCGTCCCCAGAACCAGATCCGCCGCGCCGCCGGCAATGGGAGCAGTGAGCCTGGGGATCTCTCCGGGAGAGAAGCTCCCGTCGCCATCCATGAAGACCAGGATGTCCGCGTCGGCCGCGGCCTCGAAGCCCGCCCAGCAGGCGGCCCCGTAGCCCCGGCGCGACTCGTAGAGCACCCGGGCGCCTGCCCGGCGGGCAACGTTTCCCGTATCGTCCCTGCTGCCGTTGTCCACGACGATGATGTCTGTGACCGTATCGCGGGGCACAGCCGCAATGACCGAGGGCAGGGACTCCGCCTCGTTTAGGGCGGGTATGATAAGCGAGACCTTCATCCCGAAAAAGCACTCAGCCTTCAACCATCAGCTCCCGCCTCCCCCCTAAGCCAAAAGTATACGCGGTGGGTTCTTTGCGCACGGCCGGGTGCTGATAGCTGGTGGCTTTTACGACCTACTTGTTCCTTAACGTGACCTCCCCCCGCAATACCTTCCCCGCGCAGGAATCGATGCGGATCTCGGCGCGGATCTCGCTTCCCTTCAGGCGCCCCTGGCCGTGGACCGTGCCGCGGCACAGGCGATTTTCAATGGGCATGGAGATCGTGACACGATCGCCCTCGATGGCGCCCTCCCCCTGCCCCCTTCCCACTCCGGAGGCGAACCAGGCCGCCCAGATCCGCGATCCCTTTTGCACGAAAACCGCGCGGACCTTTCTCGATGCCAGCGACCCTTCATAGTCGCCGTACCAGGTGCCCGAGAGGGGCGAATCACCGTTGTTCGGCGTTTCGGCGGGAGCATTGAACGCGTAGAGCTTCCCGTCCATGGATCCCTGGTACAGGGTCCCGTCGGGGCCGACGGCCGGCGAGGAGATGAGCGTCCCACGGGTGGCGAATTTCCAAAGCGGCTTGGCCCAGCCTCCCGACTCGGGGGGCCGCACTGCGTGTAGCGTGCCGCGCTCGTCGCCCAGGTAGACGGTCCCATCGGCTGCGACCAGGGGTGAGGATTGGACGCCGGCGCCCAGGTCATAGCGCCAAAGCACTTCGGGGCCGGTGGAGAAAAAGCCCCGGCGCTCCCGGATGGCGTAGAGCACGCCGTTTTTCCCGCCAAAGTATACGGTGCGGTCCGGCCCGATGGCCACCGAGGAGAAGATCGCATAGGTGCGGTAGCCCGATCGCGCAACTCCGTTAAATTTCCACTTGACCTCTCCCGTCCTGGTGTCCAGGGCGTACAGGATACCGTCGTTGCCGCCCATGTAGAGGGTGTTCTCCTGGTCAAGGGCGGGGGCGTTTTCAAACCCCCCTTTGTCGTCCCTCTGGCCCGACTCGAAGGTCCAGCGGACCTTCACGGGCTCGCCCGCCTGCCGCGGCGGCTCCAGGGCGTAAACCTTGCCGTCCATGGAAGCCACGTACACAGTCCCGTCGGCGCCCACGGCAGGCGAGGTGATCAGGGTGCCCTGGGTTTGGAAGCGCCACTTGACCTTGGCCCCTTCGCCGCCGCGCGCAGGACTGATGCCGTAGTAGGCCCAATCGTCCGCCCCGATGACCAGGGTACGGTCGGGCGTGAAGGCGGGCGAGGTTTGAATGGTGGTGCCGAGATTCAGAGACCAGACCACCTCCCCGAGGATTCCCTCCCGGGGCGCCCTGAGGGCATAGACGTTGCCGTCCTTGGCCCCGAAGTAAACAATGCCCCGGCGATCGAGAAACGGTGTGGAATAAATGGCGAAGGTATCGAAGTCCGTGGGAAAAACCCACCGGATCTCCCCGCTCTTTGCGTCCAGGGCGTAGAAGATCCCGTTGTTGCCCCCGATATAGACGGTGCCGTCGGGCCCGATGACCGCGTCCGTCTCGATGCCTCCTTCTTTTTCGGCCAGGCCGGTGGAAAAAATCCACCGGGTGGCGTTGGTCGAAGGCCCGGCGAACCCGCTTTGCCCGGACCGCCTGAGATCGCCTCGATACATGGGCCAGGGGGCCTCGGCAGGGGTCTGGCCGAGGGACACCGGGGCAAGGCAAAGAAGACTGAGAAAGATCGCAGGGAGTATCGCCTTAATCGCCATAGGGCGCTCCTTTTAAGGAATCCTGCCGCCCGGAGGCGGACGGCCACCCCGACCACGGCAGCCCCTCGGCAATGCCGCTCAGCGAAACGAAGAGAAAACCGCATGCATAGATAAAAAGAAAGGGAGTGATCCAGATCCCGCGGGTGGTCACCGCCCGGCACAGCGCAACAAGGGCGTAAAGGCCGACGGCGAGTTCGAGAAATACAAAGAGGTCCACCTTCAGACGGTAACCTCCCCTTCTTGCGCGCATATCGCCGCTCTGCCGCACGCCAAGCTTGGGTGTTCGGATAAACCGCCCCCCGGAGAAGAAGAGACCTCCGAGAACGGCCCGGGAATTGTTCAGCGCGATGCCCGTGCCCACCAGGGTGAGAAGCGGGATCCACCGAATCTTTGCGCGCCAATCGGCATAGAGGACCCGCTGGGAGACAATATAGAGGGTGGAGGGGCCGAAGGTGGACAGGGAAAAGAGGACGACGGCCGTAGCGACGATCCATGGACTCGGCTCGCGGTGATTCAATAGTATGATGGGGAAAGAGAGGAGAATGCTCGCCACCATCAACGGATGGATCATGTAATGAGTGAGATGGATGACCGCCTGGTATTTGGCCAGCGGGGGGCACGGGGCCCTAAGCAGTGCAGGGAGGATCTTTCGCGCCGTTTGCATGGAGCCCTTGGCCCAGCGGAACTGCTGGGACTTGAAGGCGGCGACTTGAACGGGAAGCTCCGCCGGGCAGCTCAAGTGCATGAGGTACTTGAGCCGCCAGCCCGCGAGCTGGGCGCGGTAACTCAGGTCCATGTCTTCGGTGAGGGTATCGGCCTGCCACCCGCCCGCGTCCAGGATGGCTTGGCGCCGCCATACGCCGGCGGTGCCGTTGAAGTTGAGAAAGAGCCCCGACCAGGCCCGGGCACCCTGCTCGATGGAGAAGTGCCCGTCGATGCCCACGGACTGCGCGCGGGTAAGAAGGGAGTAGTCGGCATTGGTATGGCCCCAACGCGCCTGGACCATGCCCGCCCGCGGGTCGCAAAAGTAGGGTATCGTCTTGCGAAGAAAATCCGGCGACGGCACGAAGTCGGCGTCGAAGATGGCGATGAATTCCCCGCGGGCCCTTTCCAGTCCCTCCTTGAGAGCGCCCGCTTTGAAACCCTGCCGGGTGCCCCGCCGGATGTGAACCACCGACAGACCCTGCTTTTGATAATGGGCTACAAGTCTCCGGGCGATGTCGGCGGTGTCGTCCGTAGAGTCGTCCAGCACTTGAATCTCCAGCCGGTCTCGCGGGTAGTCCAGGGAGCAGACGGCCTCGAGCAACCGCTGGATTACGTAGCGCTCGTTATAGATGGGAAGCTGGACGGTGACCGTCGGAGGCTCTTTAACCCAGGGCGAGCGCCGAAACCTCCTGAGGGCCGCCCGGTATTCCCTGAGCCCATCCAGCCGGTGGCGGCTAAAGAGGAACAGCATCAGATAGCAGTTGGTCCCGTACAGGAACAAACCCGCGAGGCACAAGACGTAGAGACCGGCTAGAGCGTAGTGGAGGACACTGCCCGGGATGCCAAAGACCACTGAGAACTCCTCTCATGTATAGGCTTCATGGAAAAATACTCCCAAGCCAGCAACCCGTAGAGGGGCGCGAATTCCACCCAGGGCACCCAGAGCGGCATGGCCCCGCCGGGCGCCAGGTACTTGAGGTAGGACAGGGGGAGGACGAGGGACAGGTAAAGCCAGGCCGGGGGCATGGGGCTCAACAGGCAGACAAATGGAATCATCCAGCAAAGATACCAGGGGTGAAAGGCCGGGTAGATGAGCACAAGGTAAGCGCCGATGGCCCCGTAGGCCTTTGAGACGAGGTCCGCCGTATGGCTTTCCCGCCGGAGCGCAAGGGGGATGAGAATAAGGAGCAGGAGAGCGGCGAGGACAAAGCGGCTCCAGGAAACGGGAGCGGAGGCAAGATGGCTCCCCCAGAAAAGTACTTTCTGAATCGGCCCAGGATTAAAGATCTCGTAGGGGTCCGAGAAATAAGCGGGCAGGAAGCCCAGGATCCCGCCCCCCGCCCCCACGTAAGGCAGATAGGCCAGCCCCACAACGACCAACAGGGGCAGGAGGACACTCAGCCGCCTGCCCCGGGGCAGCGCGAACACGAGCAGCGCGGGTAGAAGCTTGATGGAAGCCGCAATCCCGAGCGCCACCCCGGCGCCGAGAACGCGGCCCTTCAGGAAAAGGTAGACGAACGCCAATACCGCCGGAATCATGAAGACTTCAACATGTCCGCCCTGGGCTGCTTCGAACACTACCAGAGGGTTCCAGGCGTAAATCAAGACGCGGCTCGGGGGGAGACGGAGATGGCCCAGGATCAGGACCAGGAGCGCCAAAGTCAGGGCCTCGGCGAGCAGACCCGCCGCCCGGAATTTTCCCGGCGTATCGAGGCCCGCCAGGGCCGCGCCGCCAAACAGGAGCTCGGCCCCGGCGGGATAAACCGTCCGGGCTTCCTTCCGATTGATGTGCGGATGGATCGCGTCGTCCCGCAGAGCAGCCAGCTCCTCGTCGGCGGGGCTGAAAAGATACGGATTCACTTCGCCCGACGCCTGCACCCTGCCGTCCCACAGATAACGGTAGATGTCGCTGGAAAGAAACGGAGTCTCGGCGGCAAGCGGCAAGCGAAAGAGAAGGCCCAGCACGATCACCAGCGGGAGCGAAGCGACGCGCCTGCCCTCGCCCGGCCGCAGGACCAGCCATACGGCCCCCGCGTAAAGCAAACTCAAGGGCAACAGGGACCAGAGATAGGAAACGATTCTCTCCGGCGGCGCTTCGAACAGGCGCAGGGCCACCAGAGTTTCTCCCAGCCGGGGTTGCAAACCGTAGAGACCTGCGGAGAGAAAACCCAGAAGCCAGAACGGATTCCGTAATGCCGGCATGAAGATCCTGTTCATCGTGTGGCCCGAGCCTGCCCGTGGGAACGCTGGGCCTCGTTCTCAAACGACCCAACGCAGCACACGGGCAAGCCGCCCGCCCGATTGGGGGGAGGCGCCCAGGGAAGCGACGATGAAACCGTCGATTCCCACGCGGCGCCCGGCGCGGCCCATCATGAAGATCACGTGGCTCCCGATGAGGAGCGGCCAGAGCCAAAACCACTCGTTGGGGATGCTGTAGCTTCCCAGGGCGATGTTCAGCTGCATCAGGGTTCCCCCCAATCCTCCCAGCAGGGGGACGAGTATCCCCAGGAGGAGCGAGACCCCGATGGCCAGCTCCATCACGAAGGTCATGAAGCCGAAAATGTTAAAGTTGGGCAGTACCACGCCCTCGAGAAAGGCCTTGTAGAAGCCGAAGGTGGGATGGTTGATCTCTTTCCACAGGTAACCGTAGAGCCAGCCGTAGGGCTTTCCCTCGGGGCCCACGATCCAGGGAGCCTTTTGCATGGCGGCTCCGAGCCACATGAAACTCAAGATAATGCGATAAAATCCCACCCAAAGCGCCATATCGCGGATACCGTTGCCGTTCATGACTCTTCCTCCTGTCTAGCCCACGCCGGGGGATGGTCCGGCCCCCCCGCTCTCAAGGCCATTGTCTGAAAATAAATTCCTTACGAACGCCGCCGTCCTCGGAGCGAGGCCCTGCAACCGGGGTTCGTCCCCAAGATCCGACCAGAGGCGTTCGAGGTCCGCCGCCACGTCGATGTCGTAGGCTTGGGGCAGGAGCGCCGCCCGGAGTCCCATCTCGGAAGCCCGGTGGAGGGTTCGGTCCAGAACCGCGGCGGTGCTCCAGGGAATTTCTTGAAAAAGCTCCGCCGCCGGCGACTTGAGACCCACCAGATAGTAGCCGCCGTCCCTGGAGGGACCCAGGACCACTTCGCACCGCTCGTCGCAGAGCCTTCGGTAAGCGAGCTCTATGGAAGACAGGGGCACCGTGGGACTGTCGCTGTCTGTGATAAGAATCTCACCGTAGCCGAAGCGGAACAGATCCACGAAGACATGGTGGAGCCTTTCTCCTAGATCGCCGCCCCGCTGGGCGAGAAGGCGCGCCTCCCGTCCAAATTCGCGGGTAAAGTACCCATCGCCGTTGGGAGCGAAAGCCACCCAGAGATCGGCGCCGGGAAACCTCCCCATCTTTTCCACGACGTCTTTCAAGAGGCACTCGTAAAGGGAAGCGGCTTGAATGGGGGTCAGGGGCGGGCAAAGCCGGGTCTTGACCTCTCCTCTGACAGCGGGCTTGGCCACCACGACCAGCGCTCTGGAATTTTCCCGCTTGGCGTTCTGCACGGCGATCATCGACGTTTCCTCACAGGCTCCAGCAGGCGCCGCAGCCGCGGCAGCAATCGGGCGGCTGGCGGCTTAGGAGCCGTCGCCGGAATTCTTGATAAGGCGCGCCGTTCCAGATGTCGGCCAGGTTCTGGGCAAAGGCGTTTCCCAGGGACAGACCATGGAGGTCCCGGGTGGAAAAGGGGGCGATGCAGCAAGGGAAACAGCTTCCCCGCGCGCTGACGTACATGAGAGTCCAGGGGCGCATGCATGCGGACCAGGGCTCCGCGGAGTCTTTCTCCACCAGGCTCGCCGCGGGGGTGGTGGCCCCCGACGCTTCGAATGAAAGACCCAAGTCCCGGGCCAGGGCCTGGCTGAATCGGATGATGTCCTCCTCCTCCGCCTCGAGCGAGTTGAAGAGCGACTGTCCAGGCCTGGCCAGCCGGTCCTCGTTATCGTCCTCCCAGTAAACCAGGCGCTGGAGGTAGACACGGTCGATTTTCAAGGCGTGTGCGAGTCGAATAAAGTCGGGAAGCTCCCGCAGGGTTTCCCTGAGGCCGGTGAGCCAGAGCGAGACCAGCGGAGTGCGGGATTTTTTCTCCGCCTTTCGTTCCATAAGGCCCCGGATATTTCTCAGGATGACGTCAAAGAGGGGCTTGCCCCTCACCCGCGCGAAGGATTCGGGGGTAGCTGCATCCAGGGAGAGCCGGATCTCGTCCAGGCCCGAGTCGATGAGCGCTTCGCGCCACCGCCGGTTGATCAGGGTCCCGTTGGAGTTAAACAGAACGTAGATGCTTTTGCCCTTCAACCACGCGATGATTTCCGCCAGCTCGCGGTTGAGCAGCGGCTCTCCCACCCCGTGCAGGACTACCCGCTCCACACCGGGGAATTGGCTCACCAGACGCTCGACTTGATCGAGGCCGAGGGCCGCCGGATCTTCGGTTTTACCGAAGGGGATGGGGCAGGTCTTGCAGGCGAGGTTGCACTCGTTACTGACCTCCAGGTAGAGGCAGTTGGGCTGCCCGACGGCTACGGGCCCGCGGCTCGCCGGGTTCACCGCCTTGAAGTAGGGAATATCCGAGCCCGGGGTGGGCGCGTGGGCGCCCTCACTCTCTCCTATGATATTCATCTTGGACATCGATGCACGGGTCATGCGCAAAAAATTCTTTCCTCCAGACTTCTGATCTCCGACCTCTGACCTCCGACCTCTGACTTCTGACTTCTGGCTCTCCCGCTCCCACGGAGCGGCGCGCTACGCTCAGGTGGAGCCTTTCAAACAGACCTGGCACGCGGCGTGCACGTCGCGAAGCCGTTCCACTCGCTTTCGCGACTCCGGGCAGAGCGCTTCTTCCAGGGTGACTCCCAATCGCGTGCCGGGCTCTTTGACCAGGACCGGGCAGGGATAGAATGACCCCTCCGAATAGGCCACGCCTTTGTCGCACATCAGTTCGGCCGAGGCTTGCGCCCCATTGCCGGCGGTCCCTTCAGCCGGTTTCAGGCCGTTTTCCCTGGCCGCCCCGAGATCGTAAAGGGAAATATATTTCACATCGGCGCCCTTGGCCGAAGCCAGGGCTTCAATCTCCGTGAGGCCCTCCTCGTTGAGGTTCATGGGCGTCACGGCCAGCGTTACCGGCACCCCCAGCTCCCTCAGGGTATCCACCGCCTTCAAGACCCGCTGCTGCAACCCCGCCCCGTAGATGGCATCGTTGACCTCCCGGTCCGGGGACTCCAGCGAAATCTGCACCTTTGTCAGGTTCGGCAGTTGGGACAGGCGGTTGGCCGTCTCCAAGTGGATACGGGTGCCGTTGGTCATTAGCTGGAAAGAAAACCCGCTTGAGTCCACGGTTTGGAGAAAGTCGTAAAGCTTCGGATGCAACGTGGGCTCGCCGCCGGTGAACAGGAAATGGGGTTGGGCCCCAACCTTTTTCACCTGCGACAAGAGGCCTGAGATCTCGTCCGGGGAGAGGCGATACGGGTTTCGCGTTCTGGGCGAGGCTGCGTACAGGCAATGGGTGCAAGACAGATTGCAGGTTTCCGGCGCCACCGGAAAGACCCAGATCTCCCGCAGGGCCTGGGCCGCGTTTTCCCGGCCGAGACGCGCCGGAGCCGCGTCTTTCAATCCGGCTCGAAGACCCTCGCGCTCCTTCTGGGCGGTGAGGGTGACCACGTAGGCTTCGGGGTTTCGCGTTCGCTTGTTCTCAGAAACTTCCAGGACTTCTATGCGGGTGAATCCGGCCTCGATGAACTGTGTCAGAAAAGACCTTTCCGACAGGGCCCCCGCAATTCATTTGAACCAGTCTTCTTCGTTGTTCCGCTGCTCGGGCGCTGGGTCCTGTTTCAGAACGATCTCCGAACACAAAACCCGACCACCCGGTTTCAGCACGCGGTGCATCTCGGCCAGGATCTCCTTTTTTTCCGGAGACAGGTTGAAGATCCCGTTGCTCACCACCCAGTCCATGGAGCCATCGGGTAGGGGGATCCTTTCGGCTTCGGCCTGAAGGCTATAGCCGTTGGACAATCCAAGCGCGCCGAGTCCGGCGTTGGCCTTTACGGCCATGCCGAGGGAGAGATCGAGTCCCAGCACCCTGCCCGACGGTCCCACCCTGCGCGCCAGTAATGCGGTATCGAGTCCCCCTCCGGTACCCAGCTCCAGAATGGTTTCGCCTTCAGCGAACTGTTCCGAGCGGGCCAGGAATGAAGAGACACCCGTAAAAGACTCCGCCAGCACTTCCGGTACCGTGTCCATTGCGTCGACGGGATACCCGAGATCGTAAGCGTATCTACTTCCCACCCGGAACTTGAACTTTGACCGGGGATGGAGCGCGACCTCGGAATACTTTTGACGCACCAGCTCCCTGATTTCCTGAGGGGAAAGCTCTCCAATCGTTTTTGACGCCCTTTCCATAACCTGCGCCCGGAGCCGATATCCATCGCCATCACCGGGACGGGGAATCCGCTCCACTCTCGTTTGAGCTATTCCTGGTAACTCAAACCACGTGTCAAAAGTTCCCCAACAATTGCAAGAAGGATCAGTTGATCGCGAGGGGTGCCGCCAAAGCGCGAGCAGTATCAAGGGAGCTGGAACATGTCAAGAAAAACACGAGAGGCGGCATTTTCTCCGCGGCTTTCCTGGGTTACCCCCCAGTGATGGGTAGTCCTACCGGCACGAGGAGGTGGAAAAAACGCCGGCCGGCCAACCCGGCCCCGGAAATTGCAAAGGATTTATTTGCCGGGCCCTTTGGCCCGGGCCGCGTGCAGTACGGCAATAATGGTCATGCTGTCCAGGATCTCGCCGGACAGGACCATTTGGAGGACCTCCCTGAAGGGAAAGCGTTGGACCTCGATAAACTCCGTTTCGTCCGGTGGCAGCTCAAGCGTTGCCAGGTCCTCGCCGATGTAGAGATGGGCCGTTTCGTCCATGACACTTTTACTCGTGTGGTAGGTTGAGAGCCACGTCAGGCGCCCCGCCCGGCAGCCCACCTCCTCTCCCAATTCTCTCTGCGCCGCTCCCTCGACGGATTCACCCAGGTGGACGCCGCCCGTGGGTATCTCCCAGGTAACCCGTTTGGCAACATAGCGAAACTGCTTCACAAGGAGCACGGTTTCCGGATCGACAAAGGGGAGCACGCCGACGCAGTGGCCGCAGGTCACGACCCCGTAGATGCTCTGGCGCCCGTCGGGGAGTTCCACCCGGTCCTCCCTGAGGGATAGCCACGGGTTCTGATAGATCTCCCGGCTGGATAACGTTTTCCAGAACATTTCCGCCAGGTTTTGGGATTTCTTCATGGGGCCGTTGACTCGTGGAACTCCCGCGCCAAGAAAACGCCGCCCCCTACTCGCCTCTCCTGAACCCGATGCGGATGGACTCCAGGCTCTCGCCCTCGGCAAACGCCGGAACGGCGATTGCGGCGGTGGCTTTTTTCCCCCTTGATCTCCCCACGTCGCCCCGCGCCAGGGCCAGGATCTGTTTGGAACCGAGTCTGACGATCCCTTTGCCCACGTCCTCTTGCCTGGCGCCGGCGACTTTGATTTTGAGCGCTTTTTTTTCTGCCGTACCCTTCCCGTGTTTCCCCGATATTTCGACTCCTATGTTGAACCAAATGGGGCGAAAAATCAAAATTCCTTGCCGGTTTTCAAGCAATGGACAAAGTGGTACAGTACCATTCTCGGAGCGAGGCCATGGACCGGCGCATTGCAACTTTTTCCCCCCTTGACGTCATCGTGCAAAGGATGAAGAAGCGGGACTTGAGTCCCCTGGGGCGGCTGCAACGCCTGAACCATCAATGGCTCACCCGGTTGGAAAGTCATCCCTGGATTCGGGGCTACGAAGCCCTGGCGCGCAGGGCCCCCCTCCCCATAGGCCCCCGCACGGCCCCCGCCATCGACATCGACTCGGCATTTTTTCTATCCCTGATCTTTCACCTCATGGTCTTGATCCTTCTGGGATGGTTAACTCTCAAGTCGAGCCCCGCGGATCAACCGGGTCCCATCCAGGTCCGCTTCATAGAGATCGCCAAACAGGTGGAGCGCCAGCCCGCGAAGAGGTCCAAGGCCGCACGACGGCAGCCGCCACCCGCCCGCCCGAAAAAACCGTTGCCGCTGCCTGCTCCCAAAATCGTTGCGGAGGCCCCCAGTAAGAAGCCGGCCACCTTTACCCCGGAGTCCGTTTCCGCCATGATCCAGCTCCCCACCCGGCAATCCAGCAGCGCTCAGGCGCCCCGGCTTGAGGTGGGGTCCGCTCCGGTAACCGCCGTCGAAGCATTTTCTAAAGAGGAGCTTATGCTCCCCAAGGGGCTCATTCACGGGGAGGGGACCCCCGCTGTGGCGGGGAAGGCCTCGGCCATGCAGAGCCCGGACTTCACCCCTTACCTGGAGATGATCAAAAGACGGGTGGAGTCGGTGTGGAGCTATCCGGAAGGGATCGCCGGGATCCAGAAGGTCAACCTGCTATTCGTCATCGATCCGGGCGGCAAGGTGGTGCGCGCCGAGGTGATCGATTCCACCCAGCCCGAGCTGGACGCAAGCGTTCTGCAGGCCGTTAGGAACGCCTCGCCCTTCCCTCCCATTCCCGAGAGCCTGAAGGACCTGGCGGGCTGGCCTCTGCGCATTCGTCTCACCGTTGACTTTGGTCTCAAGGTCGCACGGTGAGAGCCGGCGAGGAACTGTGGCATTGAGAATGACCCTCCCCCTGCTCCCCCTGGTTGTAACCGCGCTCGTCTCCGCGGCCTCCGGGGCCGAGCCCCCGGTGGCTCGTTTTTTCTTCAACGAGCAGGGCAAAGTCATTCGCCAGGAAAGGGACACAAACGGCGACGGCAAGATGAACCGTTGGATTTACCTGGACGGCGCGGGAAAAATTCTTCGCGTGGAGCAGGATGAAAATGCCGACGGGAAACCCGACAGGCGATTTTACTACAACAAGGACGGAGTCAGCCGCCAGGAAGTCTCCACGGGACGGGACGGGCGGACGGACCTCTGGGTCTCGTACAATATTCGGGGGGAAGTAGAGCGAAAGGAAGAAGATAGGGACCACGACGGCAAACCGGACCTCTGGGTCATCTATGAAAACAACCGGCCCGCCCGACGCGAGGAAGACTTTAACCATGATGGCGGGATCGACCGGGTCACCCTGTTCAAGGACGGTGAGATTTCGAGTACCGAGGAGGATACCGACGGCTCCGGAAAGATGGATACCTGGTCTGCCTATCGGGAAAAACGACTGGTAAAAAAAGAGATGGACAAGGACGGCGACGGCCGCGCGGACGTCGTGGGCCACTACCGGGAGGAGCACCTGGTCCGGCAGGAGGAGGACTTGAACGGAGACGGCAAGAGCGACCGGATCCTTTTTTTCAACGAGGGCGCCCTTGAGCGGAGAGAAGAGAGCACCCGAAAAGACGGCCGTTTCGATCTTGTCGAAATCTTCACCGGAGGAAACTTGATTCAAAGGTTTCAAGATAGTAACGGTAACGGAGCCCCGGATACGGTGGTCCTCTTTCGGGGAAAGCAGCCGTCCGAGCAACTCAGCGACACCAACGGGAACGGCGCCCTGGATTTGAGGGTCGTCTTTGAGAACGGGGAAAAGATGCGCCAGGAGGCCGATACCAACGGAGACCGGCGGGTGGACGTGTGGATTTACTATCAGAACGGCCAGCGCGTACGGCAGGACGAGGATAGGAACTTCAACGGGAAGGTCGATGCGCGCTACACTTTCGCGAACAGTCAGCTCACGGGCCAACGGCGCCTCGCCGAAGTGGAGCCCGACCAGACTGCACAGCCCTTTCCGTCGGTCCAAGAGGAGATCAACCGCAGCAAGGCGCAAAGCGAAGCCGGAGGGGTCGTTCAGGCCTCCCGAAGAGGTTCCGGCAAGGCGGCACAATGAGCCTGAATGTTATTTTCCTGGGGCGCTCAAAGGGGATCGTTTTTTCGCTCCTGCTGGCGGGTCTGGCGGTGGGATGCCAACCCCTCCCCAAGCCACTGCCTCCGGGACCCACAGTCGCCTCCACGCCAGACCCGGCGAACACGACGTCCTCGTCCCCGGGATCGGTACAGATGGGGTCCGTTCCCCAGGAAGCCGGTGCCCCGAAGAGCGCCGATTCTTCCCAGGCAAGCTCTTCCCCGCAAGAGGCAAATCCCCCGCAATCGACGGATCTCGGTCAAACAGCGGGCGCAGCGCAGACGGCGGACCCCCAAAAGCCCCAGGTCTCGGGCTCCCAGCGCTGGGAATACGCGTGGAACCGGGCCATGGAAGGAACTGCCATGGGCGCATCCGTCGCCGGTCCGTATGGGGCTGGCGGCGGCCTCCTTGTAGGTCTAATCGCGGGCCTTTTTACGGCAGACGCCCACTACAAGCAACTCAACGACCAGATCAATGCCGAGGAAAAAAAGGACAAGCAGCTGGAGGCCCAACTTGAAAAAGAGATCGAGCGTCAGCGGCAATTGGAAGCGGAATTAGAAAAGGACGCCCCCGCGGCGAACGCGGCCACAGACAAAGCCGAGGAGCCGCATCGCGAGAAAGACAAGGGCGTCGGTCCTTTGGCCTCCCTGGGTAAAGAGGAAAAACCCCCCGCCGAAGGGCCGCCCCCGCCCGATCAGTCCCAAAAGAAAGTCACCGTGAGGGACGTCAACAAGGACGGCAAGCCGGACCTATGGATCTACTACGAGCCGCTGGATCCGACAATGGTTCAGAGACAGGAGGAAGACACCAACTGGGACGGCCGCGTAGACACGTGGAGTTATTTCACGGCAGGCAAACTCGCGCGCCGGGCCTTCGATACGGATCAAGACGGCGAGCCCGATCGATGGTTCTTTTACGAGAGCGAGACCCTTGCGCGGGAAGAAAGGGACCGAAGGGAGGACGGAACGCCGCGCTTTCGCGCCTTTTACGCCGGCGGGCGCCTGGAGAAGGTCGAAAGGGATCTGGACGGTGACGGCGCAATGGATCTGTGGACCTTCTATGATCCCGCTCAACCCGAGGAGGTGGTGCTGAAAGAGGAACGGGACCTGGATGGCAACGGCGCCGTGGACATCTGGTCCTTTTACGAAAACGGGAGGCTCGCCCGCCGCGAGGTGAGCGCCGTGGGGCTCAAGCACCTTGTCAACGAGGACAACGTTCCCCCCAACATCCCGGTTGAATCCCTTCCCAGGGAGAGCTGACACTCTCTCCTCAAGGGTTTCGTTACCCGTCGCAGCCGGCCCGGTTACTTGACCGCGATGCCGATGTCGAGGAAGCCGCTGGCCCGGCAAATCCCCAGGACCTTAACCACCTGGCCGTAATCCAATCGCCGATCCGCCCGCACGATAGCCGCTTTTTTTCCGCCGCCCCCGGCCAACGTCTTCAACTGCTCCTCCAGGGACTCCAGCTTCACGGCGTTGCCGTTGAGGGTCATGGCCCCGCGGGGCCCCAGCTCGATGGTAACGGGCGTCGTCTTGTTCTGCGGCGCCGCCGCCTTGGCCTCGGGCAGCTGGAGATCCAATTTCTTCGAAGGATCGATGAGCGTTGTCGTTACCATGAAGAAGATGAGCAGGAGAAAAATCACGTCGATGAGCGAGGTCAGGCTAAGACCCACTTCTTCTTCGCCGCCCTTGAGAAACTGCATCTAGTCCTCCTGAACAACGGGGACAGGCACCGCTTCGCGGAGCCAGTCCCCTCCCGCCCTTGGCATTCAATCCTCCTGAGTCAGGGATTCCGAATCCCGCTCGCGACGGCGCCTGGATTTTTCCTGCGCCTTGGGTCGGGAATTTATCGAAGCCGCTTGGGGTTGGTAGTCCTCGTTCACGAGGTCCTCGATCAAGGCCAAGGAGACCTCCTCCATTTCCAGAACGCGGATTTCCACCTTGCGCTTGAAGTAGTGGTAGGCTGCCAAGGTAGGGATCCCCACCATCAAACCGAACACCGTGGTGATCAGCGCCTCGGAAACCCCCTTGGCCACGTCCCCGGGATTGCCCGCCAGGCCGTAACTGGCGATAACGTTGAATGAATTAGTGAGGCCGAGAACCGTGCCCAAAAGGCCCAGCATGGGCGCGATGTTGGCCAGGAATCCAAGCAGCATGAGATTGCGCCTGAGAACCGCCGCCTCGTGCTGCCCCGCCCCTTCGATGGCTTTCTCCACGGCGTCAATACCGTGATCGAAGCGGAGCAACCCCGCGCGCAGTACCCGGGCAAAGGATATATCGTGCTCTCGGCAGGCCTGGATGGCCCGATCGGTTTCCCGCCGGTACCAGTACTTTTTAATTTCCTCGATGAAGGCGGTAGAGATGATCTTGCCTTTTCTCAAATTGATGGTCCGCTCCACGATGATGGCCAGCGCCAGGATGGAGCAGGTCAGGATCACGTGCATGGTGATTCCGCCGCGGAAATAGAAATCAATCAGGGAACCGGCGGGTTTGACTTCGGGTGGGGCCTCCGCGGCAAATCCCACAGAGGGAAGCAGTGAGAGGAGTCCAACGAGCAACCGGAACGCATAAAGCATGATGGCTTTCCCTTAAGGCCGGACGTTTGAGCCGGTGGTCGCCGGGCGCCGCGGGGAGGGTCGGGATTTTTCATCCTCCGCGACGCCGCCTGGCCTTGAGCCTCCGCTCTCTCCGGGAGGCAGCTGATCGACCTTGAGTTCAAGGCTCTTTTCCTTTTCAAGAAAAACCTCCACGTCAAGGGAACGCTCCACCTCCGGCTGATAGAAAACGGACACGGAATGCCTCCCGACGGCTCCGCCACTGGCGCGGGCGAGGACCTGGATCTGATTGAGCCCCACGGTGACGGGAAGCGCTGAGGAGAAAAAACCGTCCGCCTCAAGGCGGAGTTGAGTGGCTCTCGTACCGGTGGTCTTGTTGAAGACTTGCACAGTGTCAACTCCGATAACGGACAAATTCTGAAGTATGGTCATGATGTCCCCCGGCGTGACCACCGGCGTGAAGATTCCTCCGCTCTGCTCCGCGATGCCCACCGCCGCCCGTGGCTGAGATAGGGCCTCCTTTCCCAGCGCGAACACATGGATCTTAATCCCGGTCTTGCCCGCGAGGCGAGCTGCGTTGATGGCCAGGTCGGTGTCCTGGGGCGCGGGCTCCCTGCCGCCTCCGATGGGTAGGGTTGGAAAACCATCGGTGAGGAGAAGCTGCAGTTTGATGGCGTCCCTGCGTGGCTTGGAACGCACCAGTCCCGAGAGCTCGCGTATAGCCTCGCGTATTCCCCCCACCATGTGAGTGCCTCCATGGGGCCCCGTCACCAGGATTTCTGCCAACGTGAGGCGGACCTCTTCAAAATCATGGCTCAGGGGCTGGCGAAGCTCGGCGGTGTCGCCAAAGGTAACGATCCCCACGCGGGTGAGTTTCGAGTCGAGCTGGGACAGGAGCCGCCGGGCGGCACCCACTTCGGCCACCAGCACGGAATTCTTCAAGTCCATCATGACCGGGGTGCCTCCGCTGAGCCCCCCGCCGAAGATTCCAATGCCCCTTCTCGAACCCCTGCCGGCCCGGGAATCCGGGGGTTGATCGGCCGGGCTGAAATCCACGCCGGCGTATTGGGCGGTGCTCGACGATACGTCCATCACCAGCATGAGATCCACTTTGGGCACCGGCATCTGTTGCGTGGAAACCTTGCCGGTAACCAACACCAGGGCCTTGTCCTGCGTGATATGGGAACCATCCTCGGGCGAGGTAATGCGCACCGTCGGCTCGGCGCCCCAGAGGGCCCCAGGCCCGACGGCAATGGAGAGACCCAGAAATACCGTAAAGATGGCACCGGCGAGGTATCCTTGCATAACGAAGAGAACTCTCCCCAGAGCTCCGAACGGGAAAACAGGACAATGAAATAACATGATTTTTCATGGGTGTAAACGATGGGTGGCGACTTCCCTTTTTCCGGGCCCTAAAGTACCAGTTGCCAGAGGAAAATAAGCCATGATAAAATATTGTTATGAAAATACCCATAATTATTGGCGTTTTCGGCCTGGTGGTCCTGTTGGGTTGGGCCGGGCTCTCCGCGGCCCAGTACGCCGAGCATGCCGAGTACACGGTGCTTCTCAAGAACGGCAGCCGCATCACCGTTAAAGGATACCGGGAAGAGGGCAATATGCTGAGGGTCCAGGGCATGGGCGGTGAATTCGGCATCCCCAAGGACCAGGTCGTCTCCATTACCAAGGGGGCGGCACGGACGGAAAAAGGGCTGGTCGTCCCCGACTACAGCGACTACAATCCCCCTCCGTCCCAGGCCCTCGACGAAGGCAAAGAAGGCGGGGGCCCCAAGGCGGAGGCCGAAACCGAAGGCCAGAAGCCTGCCGCAGCGGGAAACGGCGAAGAAAAGGAATATCGCAGGAAAATCCGCGAACTTACGGAAACGCTGGACGGTTTACAGCAGCGTTACTCCGAGGCCGCGCGGGGTAGGACCGGGCCCGAACCCGGCTTGCTGCAGGGAGAAGGAGCGATCCAGGCCCGTACCGCCGACTTGCAATCGAGGCTGAAGGACGCCCAACGGGAGGCGGGCACTGCTGCATCCAGGGTCGACGCTCCACTACCGTCCTATACCCCCCAAGAGCGCGAACTCAGCGATATGAGAAAAGAAATCATTCGCCTGCGAGAGGAGCGGAACGCCCTCATCCAGGAAATGAAACGGAAGAATCTTACCACGGAGGACCTGCCACCGACGGAATAGAGGGACCGTCCCCCGGTCTGGACCGTGCCACGCCGGCAGCGCCTCCCCAAGAACAGGAGATCTACGAATGGCACCCCTACCCATACAGCTCTACGGAATATCGGTAGAGGTGAGGGCTCTCTCCCCCCAAGAGTTCGATCCTTATAGGCAAAGAGAGGACAACCTGGCCGGAGGGATATGATGATTTCGTATCCGGTCAGAATTTGGCTGCTTCAAGGCCTCATGGCTACGGGCTTTGTGTGCGTGGTGTTGCTCTTCGATCTGGCAGAAGCTGTTGGCGCCTATGTTTTTAACCTGAAAAACGGCGGGCAAATTATCGCCGAGGACTACTGGGTGGATGGCGAGGCCCTCCGTTTGTCGGTTGCGGGCGGTGAGTTTGCGATCCACAGGGAGCAGGTCCAGTCCGTGGTAGAACTGCAAGCTCTCCCCGAAAAAAAGAGCCCGCCGCCAGTGGCAACCGAACCGGTTCAGGATAAGACCCCAAAGCCGGCGGGGCCGCAAAGCGGGAAAGAATCCGTGCCGCCTCCGACCCCGCAGGCGCCGCAAGCGCGCCCGGCTCCGGTAGAACCGCAGCAGACCCCGCCGAGCCCGGAAGAGTTAAAGGCCGGGCAGAGGGCCGAGGAAGAGAGACAATACCAGGAACGGGTCCGAACCGTCACCGAGCGCATCAAGATGTTGATGGACCGTTATGCGCTCGCAACCCGGGGACAATCCGGCCCCGACCCGACCCTGCTCAAAACTCAGGAGGCCATCGACGCCCGCACCGCCGACCTCCTATCGAGGATGAAGGACGCCGAACACCGCACTGGGGCCGTACAGCGAGTAACCCCCCCTCTCGCCCCTTACACTGTAAAGGAAAAAGAATTGAGCGACCTGAGAAGCCAGATCAACGATCTGGAGAATCAGCGGTCCCGCCTCATTGACGAGATGCAGCGGAAAAACTTCAACATCGGTTCGCTTTTCCTGCCCTGACCCCCCTTGCGTTAGCAGGTGACTGAAAAATCTATTGACGGGATGGAGCGAGACGACTTCGCGCGACCAGGTATTCGAGGCTTTTTCCGCGGCTTGCTAGAGAAGCGCCACGGCGGCCCTCAGGCCAAGAAGGTAGCTCTGGACCCCCAGGCCGCAGATCTGTCCCGCGACGACATCGGCGATCAGGGATTTTCTCCGAAATTCCTCGCGCCTATAAACGTTGCTCAGGTGGACTTCCACCGCCGGAAGTCCGGTGGCCAGCAGCGCGTCCCTCAAGGCGATACTGGTATGGGTATAGGCTGCCGCGTTGATCACCAGGGCGCCGATCCCAGACCCCGATTCCTGGATCCAGGTCACCAGTTCTCCCTCGTGGTTGGATTGCTTTGTCTCGATCTCAACCCCGAGCTCTTTGGCAAGATCCTGGAGCTCGCGGTTGATCTGTTCGAGGGTCAGACGGCCGTAGATTTCGGGTTGCCGTTTGCCGAGAAGATTGAGGTTGGGTCCATGAAGCACCAGAACTTTCTTCTTCCTCTTTTCCGCCATTTAATCGTCCTTCCGTTGCCCTGCGATCCATTGATCCAGCGCCGCGAGCCGCCGGCTTTTTTCTTCTCTCGTTTTGAAGCGCTCTTTTTCCAGACTGCGGCGCAGCTCGAGGATCTTCCGCCAGAGCCTCTCCTCGGGCTGAGCCGCGTAGAGTTGCCGGTAGATCTCCATGGCGTCCCAAAGATAACTCTGTTTGATGTGGAGTTCGGCCATGGTCTCCGTCAGAAAGGCGGAGTCCATCGCAGGCTCAGGTTCCTGCAGAAGCCCTCTGAGGCATTCGGTGATCCGGGCCAACCCCTCGTCCCAGCCAATCATTGCTTCCAATGAACCCAGGGTGCTGAGGGCCCGGGAAACCATCCCACCCTGGTACAGAACCCGGCCCCGCGTGAGGAGGGCCCGGGGATGTTCCGGATGGTGCTCAAGGCAGCGATCCACGGTCTCCAGCGACTCCTCGAGCCGTCCTTCCCGGCGGAGCTCCTCCGCCCGGTCCACTAGCTCGCAAGCCGTCATCTCCTTTTCCAGCAAGCGCTCACCCCCTAAGCCCCCAACCGGGCTATGATCTGCTGAGCCGTAAGCCAGCCGAATTCGACCTCACCGATACCCCGGCAAAGGACAAACTTGATTTTGCCGCCCGTGGATTTTTTGTCCAAGCTAAGCCCTTCCACCAGGCGGGCGAGTCCCACTCCGACCGGCAGCTCCCCGGGCAGCCCGGCCTTTTCAACGAGTCGGCGAATGCGCGCGACGGTTTCCTCGTCGCACAGGCCTTCACCCCGGGAGAGGATAGCGGCTTGCACCATGCCCACGGCAACCGCCTCCCCGTGCAAAAGGGCCTCATAGCGTGTCGCCGCCTCCAGGGCGTGGCCGATGGTGTGGCCGAAATTAAGAACCGCGCGGTAGTCCTGCTCGTACTCGTCCTCCTCTACCACCGCGGCCTTGATGGCGCAGGACTCGGCCACCACCCGCTCCAGGTCTTCGGGCTCAAGTCGAACCAGACGCTCCAGGTTGCCTTCCAGAAAGGAAAAGAGCTCGGGATCCTTGATGATTCCGTACTTGATAACCTCGGCCAGACCGGCGCCGAACTCCCGCACCGGCAAAGAGCGAAGCGCGTCCAAATCGATGATGACAACCTTCGGTTGATAGAAGGCTCCGATCAAGTTCTTTCCCCGAGGGTGATTGATGCCGGTCTTGCCTCCCACGCTGGAGTCCACCTGGGCAAGAAGCGTGGTGGGGATCTGCACGTAGGGGATGCCTCTGAGAAACGTCGCCGCGGCAAAGCCCGCCAGGTCCCCCACCACGCCGCCCCCAAGGGCCACCAGCGAGGAGCCGCGCTCGAATCTTGCCGCAATGAGACGGTCATATATGGAAGCGAGGGAGTCGAGGTTTTTGTGCTCTTCCCCATTGGGGATGAGCACCGTGGTCACCTGGAATCCCGCACGGCGGAGCGACTCCTCCACCGCCCCCAGATAGAGCCCGGCCACCACGGGGTTGGTCACGATACCGACCTTGCCCGCAATGCCGCTCTGCCCCATCAGCTCGCCGGCGCGGGCGATCAGGCCGGTGCCGATGTGAATCGGATAGGAACGGTCGCCAAGATTGACCCTGAGCGTACGCATATGGAAAAACCAAACCTGTGGTCGCGGGGATCAGCTATCGGAATCGTCCGCCTTTCCTGCCTCCTTGCACCCAGCTACGTCGGCGGTTTGCTCATTTTTGCCCCGGCGGCGGTTCATCTCCTCAATGATTTTCTCCACCACAGTGTTCACGGGTATAAGGCTCGTATCAAGGCTCAAGTGGGCCTGGCGGTATGCGTTTTCCCGCTCGGCCAAGAGATCCTCGATGCGTTCCCGTCGATTGGGCCCTTGGAGAAGGGGGCGGCGCTGGTTCCGTCCCGACCTTTTGAGCAGGCTATGGGGAGAAGCCGTCAGGCGTATCAACAGGCTCCGTTCCCTGAGCAATCTGAGGTTATCCTCGTCCAGAACGGCGCCGCCCCCGGTGGCGATGACCTGCCCGTCGCGGCCCAGTACTTCCTTGAGGGTCTCCTTTTCAACCCCGCGGAAATAGGCCTCTCCTTTGGTGCTGAAGATCTCCTCCACCGTCATGCCCTCGCGGAACTCAATGGCCCGGTCGAGATCTACAAAGGGCCGCTGGAGCCTCTCAGCCAGCCTGCGGCCCACCGCGCTCTTGCCCACGGCCATGAAGCCCGTCAGGGCAATATTTTTCCGGATGTCTCGTGGCAATGGCTCAGAATCTCTTGATATGTCCCAGATAGGAATCGTAGTTGCGCTGGATTTCGCCCAGAGAATCCCCGCCGAACTTATCCAAGAAGGCGGCCGCGATTTCAAAGGCAACCACCGATTCGCCCACCACCGCGGCGGCCGGAACAGCGCAGACGTCGGAGCGCTCCACGGAGGCGTCCACGGGCTGCTTGGTCCTGAGATCCACCGACTTGAGCGGGCTCATGAGAGTGGAAATGGGCTTCATGGCCGCCCGGAGGACGAGCGGTGTGCCGATGGACATGCCTCCCTCGGTGCCCCCCGAGTTGTTGCCGCCACGGTAAAACCCCGTGGGCCCGACCCGCAGGGGGCGCTCCGAGGCCGCCCGGTCCCCGTCGAAAAAGATCTCGTCATGGACCTCGGAGCCCTTGCGGCGGGCCGCCTCGAAACCCAGGCCAATCTCCACCCCCTTGATGGCCTGAATGCTCATGAGGGCCTGCGCCAGGCGCCCGTCAAGCTTGCGATCCCATTGGGTATGGGTCCCCAGCCCCGGCGGCAGGCCAAGGGCCGCGATCTGCACGACGCCGCCCAGGCTATCGCCTTGCTTCTTGCACTTTTCAATGAGCGCAATCATTTTTTCCTCGGCCTCCTTATCGGCCACCCGGCAGGGGGAGTTCTCGGCGCGGTCGAAGACCTCGACGTAGCTCAGGCCCTCCGTGCGGGCAACGATACCGCCCAGGGAGTAGACGGTGCCCAGCACCCGGATGCCGAATGGAGACAAAAGCTGCTTGCAAAACGAACCCACCGCAGTGCGCGAGACCGTATCGCGCGCGCTGGCCCGCTCAAGAACGTTGCGCACGTCGGTATGATCGTACTTTAACGTCCCCACCAGGTCGGCGTGCCCAGGTCGCGGTTTGGTCACCGCGATGCTGTCATCGCGGTCCTCGGGAGAGAAAGACATCTTCTTCGTCCAGTTTTTCCAATCGCGGTTTTCGATCCCGAAGGCAACCGGAGAGCCGAGGGTCTGGCCCCAGCGGATGCCCGAGCGGATCTCGACCTCGTCCTTTTCGATGAGCATCCGGCCGCCCCGGCCGTAACCCTGCTGCCGCCGCCACAGGTCGTGATTGATCTTGTCCAAATCGATGGGGAAACCGGCGGGGACCCCGTCAATTAGAGCGGTCAGACAGGGACCGTGGGACTCTCCAGCAGTCAAATACCGCAACATGCCGCCCATCTTACCGCAATCTTTCGCTTGAGACCAGATCTTGAGCGCCCCAGGGCGGTGCGCCGTTGGGAAAGGAGGAAGTCCCTAGGTCCACTTGCGTAGTCGGCATGCCCAGGCGCGGAAGCGCCCGGGGCCGCTCTTGGAAGCGGCCCCGGCGCCATCATGGATGGAGCTTCAAGGATGCAGGAACACGGAGGGACTCGCCGAACTCCGGCGGCGCCGGACCCGTTCTCTAGGGACCCACCGGACCCGGAGGTATCATGGATCTATCCCCCTCCGTCGCGCGGAAGGCCTTACGCCAGAGCTGCTCTGCCTTGGGGAGGTCCGCAGCTCCCCCCATGACGGTGCGAGGGGTAATAAAAACCATGAGCTCCTCGTAGTCTTGCGACACCCGGAACTGCTTGAAAAACCAGCCAAAGATGGGGATGTCTTTCAGGTAAGGGACCCCCGACTCCGACTCTTCCCGGGTGTCTTTCATGATTCCGCCGATGACAACCGTCTCGCCGTCCCGCACCAGCACGTTGGAAATAGCCTCGCGGCTGAGCTCATCCGGTATAACTCCCCCGGTGGTTTGGGTCCCCAAAGAGCTCGACTTGACGGAGATGTTGAGCAGCACGAATCCGTCGCTGGAGACCTGGGGCGTCACGGTGAGGATGATTCCCACGTTCACCGATTCCGTGGCCACCGCGGCGCCCGCGGCGGACCCCGTGCCGCTGGCGATGTTCGTGGTGCCCGTGGGAAGCGAGATACGGACGATCCGGAGGCTCTGGATGGTTGAGGCGATGTTGTTGAGGGTGACCACCGAGGGGCGGGAAATGATCCGGATATTTCCCTCTTTCTCGGCGGCGGTGAGCGCCGTGGTCACGTCTCTAAACGAGCCCCAACGGTCCGCAATGAGCGAGAAGGTCAATCCCAGGGGGTTCGCAGAACTGGCCGGCGCGAAGGGCGACTGGGCCGGCGCCTCGCTGTTAAAGCCAAGCGTTCGACTGGGGGCGTCCTTAAGCGACGCCGCAAACTCCAGTTGCGAACCCAGGGCACGGGCAAAGCTCGGCGTCGTCTCGATGATGTTGGATTCGATCAGCACCTGGGGCGTGCGGGCGTCCAGCCGGGCCACGATATCGTTCGCTTCTTCCACCGAGTGCTGAATATCCCGGAGAAAAATCGTGTTGGTCCGGTCGTCGGCCAGGGCCTCGCCCCGCTCGCTCAGGATTTTGGCTGTGCGGATCTTCTCCACGATATCCGACGCCTTGGCGTAATTGACGGTAATGTAAGCCGTCTGGAGAGGCTCGATTTTCTTCTCGGCTTCCTGGGCTGCGCGGATGGCATCCCGTTCCGAGCGGAGCCGCTGCACGCTGGAGATGCGCACCACGTTTCCCACCTGCTCTTTCCCCAGTCCGTTGGTCTCCAGGAGGATATCCATGGCCTGGTCCCAGGGGATGTCCACCAGGCGCACCGTAACTTTTTTGACTACGTCCTCGGTGACGACGATATTGAGGCCGCTCACCTCGGCGAGCAAACGGAAAACATTTTTGATGTCCGCGTCTTTGAAATCAAGGGATATCTTTTGACCCGTGTAATCCTTTTTGCCGCCGCGCATGAAGGTCCGCTGCTGTGAAGAGCCGCCTTCTCCACCGGCCGCCTGTTCCCCCATGGACACCGTAGTGGCGAGCATGCGTTTGCCGCTCTGAAGCAGCAACAGGTCCTTTTTCGCCGTGGCCTTTGGATTGACCGAGCCGACGACGATCTTAAGACCGTCTTCCTCGGGTTCCACCACGTACTCGGGAACGGCGCCCGAGGCTACCTCCACCACGAGACGCACCTGCCCGGGAGTCGTGCTCAGCCTGAGCCCGTTGATCCAGCCGGTGCTGACACGGAAATTTTCCTCGCTGGCCATGGGTTGGACGGCGGCGAAGACATCCAGGACAATCCGCGCAGGCAGGGCGAGGGTATAGTGGCGGTACTGGGTCACGGCGTCGGAGAATTTGGCAACGACTGTGGTCTGGCCCCCACCCTCGACGACCCGCAAGTTTTCCATCTTGAAGGATCCCTCGGCGGTTTGGGTCATGGCCGCTGGAGAAGCCTGTTGCGTGGCGCTCATCTCGGCGGTGGCCTGGGCCCCGGCGCCCCCTGCGACGGAACTCACGCTCCCTTGTCCATCGGCCTCTCGATCAGCGACTGCGCCGGTGCTGCATCCGTACAGACCGACGGCCAAGCCGAAAGCGATCGAGAGGTGGTAAACCCTGCGACAGAAAACTTCCCAATGGCTCATGAAAGATTCGCTCCTTAATTAAAGTAGAGGCCTTATCCCGTAACTATTCACTGGCCAGCTTTAACTTGACCTCTCGGGTCTTTTTGGCGCCGTAAAAATCGAAAAAACTCTCCTCGACCACCACTTCCTTGGGCCCGATGAGTTTGACCTTACCGTCGTTGCGGCCGATGGGGGTGCCGATGGTAACGACGTAACCCAGGCCGGCAGTGTCCTCGACCATGGCGCGCGGCTCCGGGATATCCCAGATGATTCCCACCAGCTTGAGCTGCCCCACCTCGTAGCGTTCCAGAGGGGAGAGGTTGTCCCGGTCCTCTTTCTTTTGACGGACCTCCAATACAAAGGGGCGAAAGGGATCTCGCTGCACTGATATGGGGGCCGATTCGAGGTCGGGCTCGCCGGCCTTGGGTTCGGGGAGCGCGTAGGGATCCTCTTTGTCCTTGGCGGCGCTCTTATTACCGCCCATGGAGCCCAGCTTGGCTTTGGCGGCCTCCTTGAGCGCACCCAGACCCTCGCTGGGAGCGTTTTTCAGCTTTTCCACGGCCTCTTTGGTTTTTTCCGACGGGGTAACCATCTCATCCTGCCCCCAGCCCACCCGGGCAAAGGTAAAAACCATGAAAACCGCTGTGATCAGAATTCTTTTCATCCTACTATCTCTTGCTTTTTTGCTTTGCCTTCTGGGCCGCCAAACTTTTTCGTTCCGCTTCGTCCAGGAAGCGGAAGGTGGTGGCCTGGCTCGAGACATCTATTGAAACCACCCCGCTTTTGATCTGGGGGTTACGGATCCCGATATTCCGGATGTTCACCAGCCGGTCGAGCTTTCCGACCTCATCGAAGAATTTGACCACACTGCCGAATCCTCCCCGAACCACGATGTCCACGGGAATCTCGGCATAGAAATCGCGGGTGTTCTCCGGCTGGGGCCGGAAGGTAAGGATTTCCAGGCCCGATTCCCTTGCCTTGCCGGAGATACTGCTCAGAAGCTCCGGAATCTCTTTCTTATCAGGAAGCTGGGATACCGCCTGCTGAAGCAAAGTCTCCAGCTTTCGGCTTTCCTCCCTGAGCTTGGGAAGATTGGAGGCAAGGGAGACCTTTTTCGTGCGCTCACCTCGCGCGTTTTCTATTTCGTCCTTGAGCGACGCAATGCGAACGGAGCGGGGAGAATAGACGAACATCTGGTAGAATGCCGCCAGGATGAAGATAATGGCGAACAGGATACCGATCTTTTGCCCCTTGGGCATCCCGAGTATGCGATCAATAAGCTCCTGCACGTTTTTCCTCTTCCCTGTTTGCCCCTACGCCGGTCTCGCGGGCCCCTAATTTTTCCCCGGCGCGTCGGGCAGCTTGTAAACGAGCCGGGCCCGCGCCACAAAGCGCTTCAAGTTCCCCTGATTCTCCGAAACTTGAGTGGTTTCTCCCAGCTCCACGTCGCTGAAATAAGACGATTCGGACAGTTCCTTCAGAAAATTGGCGATGGTCTCGTTGTCCACCGAAAGGCCGCTGATACTGAGGCTTCCTCCCGATTCCCGGAATTCCGTCAACCAGAGCCTGTTGGGGATGGCCGAGGAAAGGTTTTCCATGACCCGGGCGGGACCGGTCTTTTGTTTCCCCAGCTCGTCGATGACCTTGAGCTTTTCTTTGAGCACCTTGATATCACTGTTGAGATTGGTAACCCCTTTGGCCTGGGCGTTCAAAGTCTGTATTTCGCTGCGAAGCTGCGCCAGCTCTTCCTCATGGCTGGACAGACGGGCCGATTGGATGAGATGGAAGACACCGATAGCGATGACCGTCAGGATGACGCAAATCACCCCGATGGTCAGCTCCTGACGTCGGGCCACCTCCGCCTTGAGCTGGCGTACGGGAAGTAAGTTGATCCGGATCATTTGTCTCCAGGCCTTCTGATGGAAAGTCCCACGCCCACCGCAAGGGAAAGGGCCGACTCTTTGAGATAATCCGTATCAATGTTGCGGGCCACGCTGAAACCGCGGAAGGGGTCCGAAAGCTGCACGGGAACCTCTAGTTTTTCCGACAATACGGCGGAGAGCCCGGGGACCTTGGCGCTGCCTCCGCTCAAGTAGATGCTGTGGATTCCCTCCTCGCCGGCCATTGTGCCGTAAAGGCTGAGCGTGCGGCTGATGTCATCGGCCAGGGAGACGCAGGTGGGCTGCAGGAGCACCTCAAGGTCCACCCCCTTTTTGCCTTCCAGGAGGCCGGTGACTTTCAGGGTCTCCGCCTGGTCGTAGGAGACCTGGAGTTCCTGCATCAGGCTCTCGGTAAAGACCTCCCCGCCGGTGGGAAGATCCCCCGTAAAGGTCGAAATGCCGTTTTTCAAGATGTTGATACTCGTGTAGCGGGCACCGATGTGGATCAGGCTCACCACCTCGTCGAGCTTGGTCTCGTAGCTCAGCTCGTACATGTTCTCCAGGGCGAAGTAATCCACGTCCATGATGGCCGGGGTGAGGCCCGCCTCCTGAATGGCCTCCGTATAGCTCTGGACGATGTCTTTTTTAACGGCCACCAGCAGGACCTCCATCTGGCTCCCATCGCCCAGGAGGTTTAGAATCTGGTAATCCAGGTTCACGTTTTCCAGGCTCTCCGGAATGACGTTGGTCGCTTCGAACTCCACGTTGGCTTCCAGCTCCTGCTCGCTCTGCGCCGGTAGCTGAATCTTTTTGATGATCACGGCCCTGCCGGGAACCGAGCAGATCACGTTCTTGGACTTGACCCCGTTGGACTGGACCAGGTTCTCGATGGTGCCCGCCACGACGTCTCTTTCCAGGACCATGTTGTTCTGCACGGCGGTGGACGGCAGCGGTAGAACCCCGAGGCTGATCAGCCGATAGCCGTTGCGCTCGGATATGGCTTCCACCATCTTGATCGAGCTCGACCCGATGTCGATGGCCACGAAACCCTCACTTCTGCGGAAAGGATTAATATTCAAAAGGCTAAATGCCATATTATTGCTTAAACACCCTGTTTTTTTGAGTTATTTTGAGGCCCAGGGCCAACAGGATCTTGCGCTGGGTCTCAAGGCGGCAGGTCTTGCCCTTCTCGATACGGTCAATGGTCAGAGGCGAGACACCGGCCAACCGTGCCAATTCCGTCTTGCTCAGCATCTTGGATTCGCGAATCCTTTTCACGTGGTTGTTGTCGCGACTCATCCCGTAACCCTTGAATGCTATTCACCCTCTCCTACATCTTCACATTATCCGGCAAGGGTGGAATCGAGTCAATAATAAATTTTATCACAATTAAGTATAATTATTTATTATTTAAAACGGCCCTTTGGAGTCCCTTCCCGAAGGGCGGCGCCATCCCCTGAGCTTCCGCCCTGCCCGGCAACTCTTATTGCTTTTCGCTTCCCCCGCGGTTAAGAGTGCAATCATGCCAGGGGTTACAAAGACCTTCGCCCGCGTGGCGGTGCCCTCTCCTTTAAAGGACCCCTTGCTCTATCGCGTGCCCGAGGAGGTCCGCCGGGCGCTGGAAATCGGCATGAGGGTGCTGGTTCCCCTGGGCAAGCGCAAAGTGACCGGGGTGGTGGTTGCCTTCGCCGACAAGACGTCGTTGGAGAATATCCGGGATGTCCTGGAGGTCCTGGACCAACGTCCCATCCTGGACGCTTCGTTGCTGGAACTCTGCCAATGGATCGCGAAATATTATGTCGCGCCTCTGGGGGAGGCCCTGGCCACCGCCCTGCCTCCCCACCTCAGGATCGAGAGCCAGCGGACGGTGCGCCGTCGCAACGGGGACGTGGCCATCACCGGGAAACTGGAAATGGAGATCCTTGCCTTACTGGAAAAACGTAAGCGCATCTCCCTCAAGGGGCTCTCCCAACGCTTTCCGGGCAGAGGAGTCTACCGAACCCTCGGCCGGCTGGTGTCCCTGGGGGCGGTGGACATCGAAGAAAAGCTCGGATCGCGCCGTCGGGTGCAGGGGCAGGAGACCGGCCCCGACCTGGCTGCTACCGGGTTTCAAGCGGGACCGGGGTTTCCCCCCACAAACGAGCAGCGCTTGGCGCTGGAATCTATGGAGCCGAACCTGACGGAGGGGGGTTTTGCGACCTATCTCCTTTGCGGGGTAACCGGTAGCGGGAAGACCGAAGTCTACATGCGGGCCATGGAAACGGTGGGAAAACGCAACAAGCGCGCCCTGATGCTGGTGCCCGAAATCTCCTTGACCCCCCAGCTACTGGACAGGCTGCGCGAGCGTTTTTCCGGGCAGGTAGCCGTATTGCACAGTGCCCTTTCGCCCGCCGATCGCTACGCCCAGTGGTGGCGTATTGCGCGGGGGGAAGCAACCATCGTGCTGGGGGCCCGGTCGGCGATTTTTGCCCCGGTACCGGATTTGGGATTGATCATCGTCGACGAGGAGCACGACCCCTCCTACAAGCAAGAGGAGGGGCTCCGGTACCACGCCCGTGACCTGGCCGTGGTTAGGGGAAAACTCCTGGGCTGCCCGGTGCTTTTGGGCTCCGCCACCCCCTCTGTGGACAGTTACCACAACGCCCGCCTGGGCCGGTACCGGCTCCTCCAGCTGGCCTCCAGGGTCAATGAAAAACCGCTGCCCGCCGTCGCCACCGTGGATCTCAGGAAAGCAATGCAGTGCGGGCCGGAAACCTCCCCCCTGGCGCGGCCGGTGGCCGGCTTCTTTTCACCGCCGTTGATCGAGGCGCTCCAGGAGAATCACCGGCGCGGACTCCAGAGCCTCATTTTTCTCAACCGCCGGGGGTTCGCCAACTTTCTCCAGTGCCGGCTGTGCGGTTTTGTCGTGCGCTGCCCCCATTGCAGCATCAGCCTGACCTTTCATCGAAAGGAGCACAGCGTATTCTGCCATCACTGCGGCTTTCGCAAACCCGCCACCGAGCTGTGCCCCCAATGCGCCCAGCCGGCCCTCGGGGCCATGGGCTTCGGCACCGAAAAACTGGAGGAGGAGCTCTTGCGCTTCCTGCCTGCGGCCAGGGTCGGCCGCATGGACCGCGACACCACCAGCAAGCGGGGGTCCCAGGAACGTCTGTTCCGGCAGTGGGAAAGAGGCGAGATCGAGGTTCTGGTGGGCACCCAGATGATCGCCAAGGGGCACGACGTAGCGGGGGTGACCCTGGTGGGAGTGATCTTTGCGGATCTGTCACTGAACCTGCCCGATTTCCGCGCCGCGGAGCGGACCTTTCAACTCCTCCTCCAGGTCGCCGGCCGGGCCGGCCGCGGAAACGACCCCGGAAAGGTCATTATCCAAACCTTTTTGCCCGAGCATTACACTTTTTCCTTCGCTGCGACTCACGACTATGAAGGCTTCTTTGCCGCGGAGATCGAATTCCGCCGGGCTTTGAACTACCCCCCCTTCAGCCGCCTCGTCCAGCTTCGCCTCGACGGCCCTGACCCACGCAAGGTGGAACACAGGGCCAAGGGAATGGGGGCCGATCTCCGTCAGCATATTAAGGATAAAGGGGCGCCCGGCATCGAGGTCCTCGGGCCGGCCCCCGCACCCATTGAAAAGCTCCGCAATCGTTACCGCTGGCAGATCCTCCTCAAAGGGAACAGGAGCCCGGCGCTCCTGGATCTCGCCCGTACGGCGGATGCGCTTTGCCCCCGGGGTGATGTCCGGCTCCACGTTGATGTGGATCCTTACAACATGTTATAAATTTGGGAATGGCCGTTCTGGAAATCCTCAAGTATCCGGACCCCCTGCTCAGGAACGTTTCCAAGCCCGTGGATCGGGTGACGGACGATACCGTCCGGCTACTGGAAGATATGGTGGAGACCATGTACGCGGCACCGGGGGTGGGTTTGGCGGCCCCGCAGGTGGGCCGGTGGCAACGCCTCATTGTATTGGACATCGACTATGAGAACCCGGGCAAGAAGCTGATCAAGCTGATCAACCCCGAGATTCGCCGCACGGAAGGTGAGGTGGTTTGGGAGGAGGGCTGCCTGAGCGTGCCGGAATACACCGCGGAAGTCGAACGGGGAGCCTTTGTCGAGGTCGCGGGACTCGATGAAAGGGAAGGGGAAATCAAGATTGAAGCGGAGGGGCTACTGGCGGTGGCCCTCCAGCACGAGATCGATCATCTGGACGGCAAACTCTTTATCGATTACATCAGCCGGTTGAAGCGCGAGCTCTACACCCGAAAGCTCAAGAAGAAATTACGGGAAGGTAAGCCTTCCGCGGAAACTCGTCCGGTTCTTATCTGAAGCGGCCGTCCCGGCCGTTCCAATTGCTTTAGACTTTTGTAAGCCCGTAGTTTAGATTGGCCTAGGTTCAAAGGCCGCGTCTGCCGTAACCTATGGCCCGGTGAGGTCGCGGATGAGGTGGACCCGCTTATGTCACAACCCTGGCGCATTGTCTTTATGGGAACCCCCCGCTCGGCAGCCGTCACTCTGGAACGTCTGCTGCAAGGCCCGGACCCGGTGGTCGGGGTGGTCACCCGGCCAGACCGGCCCGCCGGCCGGGGACAGAAAACCATCGCTTCACCTGTCAGCGCGGTCTCCCTCGCCTATAACAAACCCGTTCTCGCTCCGCAAAGGGTCAAAGACGCGGCCTTTTTGAGCGCCCTTACGGCGTGGGCTCCCGATGTGATCGTCGTGGTGGCCTTCGGTCGCATCCTCCCGCGCGCCGTGCTTGATCTACCCGCCCACGGCTGCATTAACGTCCACTATTCCCTCCTCCCTAAATACCGCGGCGCAGCCCCCATGACCTGGGCACTTGCCAATGGGGAGACGAAGACCGGCGTGACGACCATGAAGCTGGTGGAAGAAATGGACGCGGGCCCCGTGCTGTTGCGGGAAGAAGTCGCCATCGGGCCCGGGGAGACCGCCGCCACCCTTGAGGAGAAGCTAACTCCCCTAGGCGCCCGCCTATTACTGGAGACGCTAAAAAGACTCAAGGAAGGTACCGTCCGGGAAACCCCGCAGCGAGACAACGAGGCGACTTTTGCCCCTATGCTGAAAAAAGAGGACGGCCGCATCGATTGGACCCGGCCGGCCACGGTCATCGAACGCCTGGTTAGGGCCTTCAGCCCCTGGCCGTCGGCCTACACCCACTGGCAGGGACGCCTCCTCAAGGTCCATAGGGCCGAAATCACTACGGCAGGGGAGCCCGCGGCGCCCGGGGAGGTGGTCCGAGCCGACAGCACTGGCCTGTGGGTGGGCACCGGTGCCGGGGTGCTCAACCTTGTGGAGGTTCAGATGGAAAATAAAAAGCGGCTTCCCGGGCCGGAGTTCGTGCGGGGCGCCCGGATTGAGAAGGGCGCGTGGTTTTGACCGATTCCAACCAGAAAGGCGGCACCCATGGCATCGACGAAAATAGCTCCCTCCATATTATCGGCTGACTTCACCCGCCTGAAGGAGGAAATCGCCGCCGTGGAAGAGGCCGGCGCGGACTGGCTTCATCTCGACGTCATGGACGGCCATTTCGTTCCCAACATCACCATCGGTCCTGTCGTCGTTGAGTGGATTCGCAAAGCGACCCGCCTTCCCCTGGATGTGCATCTCATGATCACGGACCCGGACAAATACGCCCCCGAGTTTATCAAAGCTGGGGCCGACTGGATTTCCATTCACCCCGAAACAAGCCAGGCCCCCAGGGCATGCCTGGCCAGGATTCACGAGCTGGGCGCCAAGGCCTCGATTGTGGTGAACCCGGATATCCCTCTTGACCGGGTGAAGGACCTGTTCGGCGACATGGATATGCTTCTGATCATGACGGTTTTCCCGGGTTTCGGGGGCCAGGCCTTCATGGCCGAGGTGCTGCCCAAGATCCAAGAGGCCAGAGACGCGGTGCACGAGGCGGGACGGCCGATTCTCATCGAGGCCGACGGGGGCATCAAAACGGACAACATCGGGCGGGTGGTCGGGGCCGGCGCCGAGGTCATCGTCTCCGGTTCGGGGATCTTCAAAACCCCCGATTACAACGCCACCATCGCGGCCATGAGAAGGGCCGTCGGGGGCCTTTAAGCCCTATGGTTTTGCTTTTTGTTATGGTAAATTCCACAGGACCGACCAAGCATGGTCTTGACTACCGGCAGGACTCACCGATTGACCATTGACGAATAACGATTGACGAATTCGGGGCGTGGCTCAGCTTGGTAGAGCGCACGGTTCGGGACCGTGAAGTCGCTGGTTCAAATCCAGTCGCCCCGACCAACTCCTTTCTTCCTCTTTCCATAGCCACGGCGGCCCCTTCTCCAACGGGTTTCGGTGGCTTTGCGTTTCCGGCCCGCGGGCCCGCGCGGCAAACCTGCCTAGGCCTTCTTGACCACAGGCAGGACCTCGCGCGCGAAGAGCTCCATGCTCTTCGTGACGTCATCCAGGCTCATCTCCCCGAGCTCGGGCCGAATGACCAGCACCCCCGCCCCGGACACGGTGCGCTGTTGTAGGATCTGTTCCGTGACGGAGTCGGGATCCCCCGCCAGGTATCTCCCGCTTCTCAGCCCCTCTTGGGACCTCCGCTCCGCGGTGTTCCTCTCTCCCGGTGCCGGGCGGGGCTGAGAACGAAGACTGCGGATCGCGCGCTGGAGATTGGCGAGCTCAGGCGCCTCGAAAACCTTGCTGTAGGCCAGATCCCCCTCCCGGTTGAAGACCTCGTGGATCTTTTCGCGGACCTCCGACTGCGTGGGCCCGATGTAGATCTCGCGGGAGATCCCGAGATCGGCGGACGCGGGAGTCCAACCGCAATGGGTCCCGGCGTAATCTTTATAATAGTTCAGTGTCTCGGTGGCCCCCTGCAGCGTCCCGGAACCGATCAGGCGGATTCGATGCCGCGCCGCCCACTGGAGACTCTCTGCGCTGGTGGCCACGGTCCATACGGGCGGATGGGGCGACTGGAGAGGGCGCGGGAGGATCGATACGCATGGGTAATGATAGTACCGCCCATGCCAGGGGAACGGGTTTTCCTCGGTCCAGGCCTTCAGGACGAGATCGTAGGCCTCATGATAACGCTCCCGTTCCTCCTCTGCCGCAACGTCGTAGGCGTATAACGACTGGGCGCCGCCGCTGATGAACCCCGCCACAAGCCGCCCGTGGGAGAGGTTGTCCAGCATGGCAAGCTCTTCGGCAACCCTCACGGGCTGGGGATAAAGGGCCAGGGGAATTCCCATGGTGACGAGCTTGATTCGCTCGGTCACCTGGGTCGCCGCGGACAGAAAGACTGTCGGCGACGGGGTGATCCCTCCGTTGGGGCCGTAGTGATGCTCCGTAAACAGGATTCCATCGAAGCCTAGAGAATCCATGCGGCGGATGAACCGCATGTGCTCGTCGTAAAGTCCCACGCCGAAGCTCCGATCCCACATCCAGCCGGGCACGGGAAAGGGCATGCGCTCATTGCGTTTGGGGAGGTAGTAATAGCTGGGGCGAATCCAGACTTCCATGGAGCCTCCAACGCACAGGCAACCGAGGACAAGGACGGCGCACCCGGCGTTCCACGACTTCACTCCCCCCGGGTAGGCGGGAAGGAAGGAATCCCGGGCATGGCCACGCTATAGGGGGAGGCGCGGAAAATGTCAATGGGTTGCCACGCCTTGAGACATGAAGTCTCACGCACGGTTGGCGCGATCTTGTTGGGCTGGTGCCGCGTCGGATTCGTGCATAGATGCTGTGATCTCGCAGTATAGAGGCGCCGTCGCTCCAATCAGGGAAGCAATCGCGGGAAGAAAGAGACGGACCAACAATCGGTGATGCATCTTACTCCGCCTCGGCCTACCGCGATAGCCGCCCTATGGCCACCAGGAATTCGACACGACGCCCTGGGGTGGGGGTTATCTTCCGTATCGTCCCCGACGTCCGCCGCCGCTTACAAAGCGGTTCAGCCATCTCTCGGCCTTTATCCGCTGCTCCGCATTGAGGAGGTCCCGGGTCTGTAACAGCGCGTCCGTTTGCAACCTCAGGCGTTGGTTGCTCAACTGGCCGATTTGCTCGACCTTGGCGTCGACACGGCTGCGTTCCAACTGCTGCTGGGTCACGAGTTCCCCCAATTCGATGCGGGCTACGCGTAGGTCGGCCCTCAACTTTATGGATTTCTTGCGGGCTTCCCTAAAAATCCCCTGGATTTTCTGGACCTGCTCGCCGCTCAACTCCAGCTCTGCCTTCATGCGTTCCATGGGGCTCCGTCTGCCGCGGGCACGGGTTGCGGCCCTGCGGACCTCGGCGGGCCTCTGGCTCAATTCCGGAGCCTGCTCCTGCGCGTGGCTCACCGGCATGTCTCCAAAAAGTCCCAACGCCAGTAACGGCGTGAATAGAAACGATATTTTTTTCATGGCCTGGCTCCTCCCGTTAGGTGAAGTTTCTGTGGATTAGACAGGAAGGGGTTCCCGCGCGATGGGCACCGTGAATACTGCGAGATTCAAATTAAACGGATCGGGGAGAGGTTCCAGGCCTATGGCAGAGTCGAAACGGGCGATTTATCGGGAAGGATTGGACTCGCTCAGGGACTTGATCCTGCGCTGGAGGCGCGCCCTGTACCGGTCGCGCTGGGAGTGGTACTTCTTCATCATCGTATCCAGCCTCACCGTCTGCTCCTGCTTGAGGTGAAGCCGTATTTGGTCTTGTAGGCGCAAGATGATCCGATCGGCCTTATCGTAGGACTCTAGTCGAAGGCCGAAGAGTTCCCTGCGGGCATCCCTGAGACTGGGATCGATCTGCTTGCGCTGCTCCTCTGAGAGGCCCAATTCCTTGGACAGGGCGCGCACGTGGCTCCGGTCGTAGCGGTCCTTGAATTTGTCCGGCCTCAGGTAGGAACGTCCCACCAGCGCACCGCATACAAGGCCGACCAAAAAGACGCCGATTACGGCGAGGAGAGCCTTCCACTTCATTGTCGATCCGCTCCCAACCACGATTCCAACAGGGCGTCGGGCTCCTCGGCGAGGGAGTCGAGCCTTACCGCGCCCTCCTCCACCATGGCGATCATGGTTAACCCATCCTGGGCCTCAACCCCGGCTGCCCGCCAGATGGTGAAGCCCAAAGCGACGAGCAGCAGGAGGGCGAAGACGGGGGCCAGGCGACGTCCGAAAAGAACGAAACTGGCGCTGAAGGACTCCCGCCGCTCCAATTGCTCCCGGATCTTGGACAGGACGCCGGGCCACAGGGAGCGCGCCGGTGACGAGGCCGTAGAGGCGGCAAAAAACCGGCGCCAGAAGGCTTCATCCCTGACGAGGTCCCGGCATGCCGCGCACAACCTCTCGTGTTCCACCAGGTCCGTTGGCAGTCCGTTCAACGGTCGTGGATTTTCTTGCTCGAAACGGTCTCTGAATTCCTCGCAGGTCATGGCTCATCTCCTCAATTCGCCGAACTCGGCGGACAGGATTTCCCTCAGTTTCTTGCGCGCGCGGTTGTGCCTGGATTTAACTGTACCAACGGAACACTTCATCACTTCGCCGATCTCTTGATAGGAAAGCCCCTCCATGTCCTTCAGGGTCACCACCACCCGCAAGCGCTCCGGCAGGGCCGCGAGGGCGCGGTCGACCAGCGTGCGAAGCGCGCCCGGCGGTTCGGGTTTTTCCTCTTCCTTATCGTCCGATTGCTGGACATGATCTTTGACTTCCTCGATCCACTCGGGTTCTACCGGTTCGCCGAGGGTGTTGCGATTCGACCTCTTTTTCAATTCGTCCTTGGCCCGATTGATGGCGATGCGGGTAATCCAGGTTACAAAGGAAGAATCCTCCCGAAACCGCCCCAAGGAGAAAAAGGCTTTGGTAAAAACCTCCTGGACGACATCCTCTATGTCTCCATGCTCCGGTTCCAGGAACCGGGCCACCAACCGGTAGATCCGAGCTTGGTAACGCTCGACTAGGAAACGATAGAATTGAGGATCGCCTTCCCGCGACTTACGAATCCACTCCCTTTCCGCATCCGCTTCGGCCGATGGCTCCGGATGGGGAAGAGAGCTCATGATTTTCAATCACTTACCTCTCATCGGTTCCCAAATATTAGACGCGCCGTGGTTCCATCGCGCCCACGGAACACCCCTTAGTCTAATAGACAAGAGTTCCTAAAGAAAGACACCCGACGTGAAGACTCAGGCGAAAACCCAGCAACGCGCCGTGAGCCGGGGATTCATGATCGCCAGCCACGAGGCCTGGAAGGCCCCAGGCTTCGGCCCTCCCCTGCTGCACGACGCGGATTCTCCGCTGATAATCGATTATCTCGACACCATCCGGCGCAAGAGCCATCTCGAGCCCGAAAAGGAACTCATGCTGGCCGTCCTTGAGCAAGCCATCGACTGCTTTCGGATCAACATTTTCCAGAGGACAAAAAAGCAGCAGGAGCTGTACCGCGAGGTGGAATCCTGGATTCTGGACGAAAACCAGCGGTGGCTATATTCCTTCGACATCATTTGCGAAACGTTGGACATCAGCCCAACCTATCTACGTGCGAGGCTCATCTTGTGGAAGCGCAAGCATTTGACCCGCATGCAAAGCCTCAAAAACTAACGCTCCTCCCCCGCGGCTTTCGAGCCGAAGCACTGCCAGCGTCAGCCGCGCCTTCATCTAAAGTAATGGCACCGGCCCGCCGACACGCCTCCACGCAGAAGGAACGCCCGGACCGCACGAGCCCCTGCAGTTGACATGCCTGCGCGGTGCAGATACATAAAAGAATAGCATGCCGTGGAGGGAGGAATCATGAAGCGATTCGTCAACTGGTTGGCCCTCTGGGGACTCCTGGCGTTTTGCAGCGGTTGCATCGCGGCGGCCGTGGTGGCGGGGGCGGGCACAGGTGTGGGAACGTACTCCTACATCAAGGGAGAATTGCAGGCGACCTACGCCGAGCCCCTGCAGAAGATCTGGCCCAAGACCGTCGCAGCCGTCGAGTCACTTCAACTGACCGTCGACTCCAAACAAATGGATGCCCTTGGCGGCACCATCAACGCCCGGCGCGCCGACGGCACCGAGGTCAAAGTTCAACTCAAGCCCGCCGGGGACCGGAGCACCACCGTTGGCGTGCGGGTGGGAATCTTTGGCAGCAAAGAGCAATCCGAGCGCATTCACGCCGCCATCCGTCGAGAGCTGGGCGTTTCATAGAATAGGGCGCGGAGCAACTGGTTTTCCGGTCCTCCCTCTCCGGGGTCCCAGAGCTGCCACGACGTGCCCAAGGCACAGGGCCAAAAGGTCCTGCAAAACCAGCCTTTTTCTTGCCCGGCGGGTCTGCGATTTTTCCCGCCATTCTAAGCCGGGCGAACCATTTTGAAAGTGATTTCCCAAATTTTTACTCCGATGAGCCTGCACTTGTACCGAGAATCAAGAAAAAACTCCAGTAAAAATCTGGCACTCCTTTTGCTCCTCGCTTGGAAAGTCAACCGCGGCAAGGAGGAAGAGGAAAGATGCAACAGAACTCCGTACTCAAGTTCCCGGCAATTATCGCGGCGATGCTGGGGGTGTTACTCATTCTGCTTCTGCCGCAGGCAGCAAAGGGAGCGGAGCCAATGGTCGCCCCCGTAGATTCCGCTGCCGAGCCGTCGCCAAGCCCCCAATCATACGAGCTTGGGACCAGAAACATGGGAGGGCCGCGCGTAGCGAGCCGGCACATTCTGGTGAAACTGCATCCGTGGACCGACGAACACAGGTTTCTGCAAGTTGCCAGAGGCCAGGGGTTGCAACGACTGAGCCGGGTCTACGGCTCTAACTGGCTAACGTTATCAATTCCGGCTGGAGCGGACCCGCGACAAGCGGCGGCTGCTGCTCGCACGCTTCCTGGCGTGTTGCAGGCTACGTCAGATCCAATCGTGAGAATCAACGACCAAATTCCTCCCCGTGACCCGATTTATCAGGATGATGATGATCCTTCCACCAAGTCCTGCGACCCCTTTTTTGAGATTTGCGATCCCTGGGCCCTGGTCGACCAATGGGGACTCTTCCAGGTGGAAGCAGAAGGAGGGTGGACGGTCGAACGTGGCAGCCAGCAGGTCGTTATCGCTATTCTTGATAGTGGGACAGACCTTGACCATGACGACCTATGGGGGAACATCTGGACGAATCCTGGCGAAATCCCGGATAACGGAATAGACGATGACGGCAATGGATTGGTCGATGACGTCCATGGCGCCGACTTCGCAGGCGACAACGTCGGTGGCCTATCAGATAACCCGGCTTCACAAGACGGCAATCCGGATATTCCTCCCGGCGGCAGCTGGGTCGAAGATCCTGCCGCGTACCCATTTGGGATACGATTTGACGGCGATCCCGGGGTCGGAGACGCGGTCGACAACAATTTCGACCAGGCGATCGACCTGGGAGTCTTTCATGGAACCTTCGTGGCAGGAATCGCCGGGGCAATGACCGACAACGTCAATCCAGAAACGCTAATGTTCGAAGGGATGGCTGGCGCTTGCTGGCACTGCAAACTGATGCCCGTGCGATTCATCAACGCGGAGGGCACCGGCTATGGCTCGGATGCATCATCGGCGATCTACTATGCTGTGGACATGGGCGCCGACGTTATAAACGCCAGCTGGGGAATAGACCTCAATGCGGCGGATCCCTCTGAAATCCAGATCATAGCCGAAGCCATCGACTATGCTGTGAGCCAGGGAGTTATTTTTGTGGCGGCAGCAGGCAACAGCGGCACCCCTGGTTTGCACTTTCCCGCTTCCATGCCGGGGACGATCGCTGTGGGCTCGTCCAATTGGCTCGACCAGCGCTCCGAGTTTTCCAGTTTTGCCGGTTTGGATGACACCCTCGATGTGATCGCCCCTGGGGAGTTGATCTGGAGCGCCGGCATTTTTAGCGCGTACGACGCGCTGCTCTACGACTTCCTCGGCATACCCGGCGTTGAACCTGGAACGGACACCTATTTCGGGGCGGACGGCACCTCCTTTGCCACCCCGCTCGTATCAGGCTACGCGGGGCTGATCCTCTCGCAAAACCCTGGAGCAACCCCATCTCAGGTCCGTCAGGCCATCCGGTCCAACGCGGTAGACATTTTAGATCCTAACGGCGTTGGGGATTCACTGTTAGGCTATGATGCCTATTCGGGTTTCGGCCGGGTGCGCATGGTTGTTCCCACCATTGAGCCCGAGCCGAACCTGACTCCCGTGGCCGACGCCGGCCCCGACCGTACGGTCACCGACAGCGCCAAACCCGGGGTTGAAACGGTGAACCTCGTGGGAACCGCTTCGTACGATCCCGACGGCACCATCGTCTCCTATCAGTGGCTCGAAGACGGCCAACCCATCGCAACGGGAGAAACGGCAACCGTAAACCTTCCCGTCGGCTCTCACACGATCACCTTACGGGTCACCGATGACCAGTTGGCGAGCAGCACAGACGCGGTCGTCGTTCAGATCAACGACAAAAACGGTGATCCTCCCGGCGGCGGAGGAGGTGGTTCACCGATGTCCATGGGCGTTTATGCCATTGACTGGTCTGCCAAGAAAAATCTCGACGTGACGGTCAATATCCGTCGCGATTCGAATGAAAGCGGCCAGCTCGATAGTGGGGACGAACCGGTGAGTGGGGCCAACGTCACATTCGTCCTCACCTACGATACCAACCTGGACGGTCTCTATACCTGTTCCGCGCCGGACCTCTGTTGGACCCTCCAGGGACCTACCGACAACTCCGGTAAGCTCCGAGCCAAGCTGGTGCAGGCACCGGGAGGGACGTACCAAGCCGAGATCACGGTGCTGACCCATGATCTCGACTCCTGGGACCCGGCCCTGGATCTTGAAAACCCGGAGAGCTTTACAAATTAGGACGGGAACTCGCTGCAGCACTAGGCCGGGTCGAGGGCACGGAATTCGCCTGTCTCCTGCACCTCGACCCGGTATCCTTCGAGGCTCGCTGGAATTTTCTTAGTCAGTTCAAGGGTTTTTCTCGCAACAAAGACTTTGATGCAGGGCTTCCCGGAGCACTCGCCCAGACCCGTTCCCACCACGCCGGGCAAAGCCATCAGGCTATCGGTGTTTTCCTGGAGGACCGTTTGAATCGTCTTATCCTGCATGGCGGTCTGATCCCCTTGCTGGCTACATGCTAGGGAAATGCCAAAGAGCCAGCTAAATGCAACAAGAGCTATTAATGCTCTCACTGTAATCTTCAAGCGAGGCTATCGTATGAGGGCCAGGACATCGTCCTGCCCCTTTTCTTGGAAGGCTATATTAGCGCGGTACTATGTGCAAGGACCGCGCAGTTATTCGCCGTCGATGGCTACGCCGAACCTGTCAAGCACCGCGTCGATGGGATTCGCAATCGTAAAAAATGCGCTCCCCGCAAAGAGCAGTCCAACAGCCCTGCGATCGTCTCCGCTATTCCTTCCTTTACCGTCCACAACAATCAACGAGCCCGAGTCTCCGCCACCGCTAAACCCGCCGGGTTGGATGACGATCTGGTTGACGAACCTCGCAACGCCGGTGCTGTACCCAACGTTCACCGTCGCATTGACGGCGTAAACACTCCCCGTCGTAAGGCCAGTGGTCCGGCCGTATTTTTTTACTTTCTGGTTGATGGATACCTGCGTCGGAATGGATCTAGGCGTACCGTAGCCGTTTGAGGGTGTGGAGTTGCCGAGATCTGCCGTCGACGAAAGCGCAACTGCCGCATCGACCGTGTTGTTGGCTGAGGTCGAGAAGACAATCGGTACGAACGACGCCAAGGTGCCGATATCGTCAGCCGGGCTACTACCTCCATCGTAGGCCCCTGGCTGTACAACAGCGTCACCAATGTCGGCCTGATTCTCGTCGGCGTAAACGTGGTTGTTACTTAGAGCGTAAACATTCGTACCATCAGTAACCCGTGCCCCGATGGTCCCCGCGGTAATGTCGGGATGCCCCGTTGAGACCCCAATGGGCACAGGACGCTCAAACCTGGCGGTGCGGTCAATGGTTTCTTCCCCACCGCCTCCTCCACCCCCACATGGCGGGTTGTTGCATTTTGGTAACGCATAAATTCTGCCTGATTGGCGCACGACAACCGGGACCCCATCGAGCGTCCTCGGGAAACCACCGCGTTGGGTCTCGGTGAAAATAATGACGGCCGGCTCGCCTTCCGCGTTAAGCCCGACGCCTGTTCCAACTACCTGTGGGTTGGCCATGAGCGAATTCGTATGGCGCTCCTGAGCGGCAATGGCAATTTCAAGCCCCGGTCCGCCGCGGACCTGGGCAGAGACGGGCATGGCTGCCAGGGCGGTTAATATCCCTATGGCAACCAAAAACTTGAGTGATATTAGCCTTTTCATATTTGAGCCTCCTATGCGGTGCACGTGGCATGAATATCAAACACTGACAGTCCCGTCAAACGTTGTCGTAGAGGTCAGTCGAGCTCAAGGACAATGATCAATAGGCTGGTAAACATCATGCCGATCCTGCTATGTTTTAACGAGCCCACACTTCGGGGCGCCCGTCTTCGAGTACATTAGACCCGAACGGCTCCGCTGGCGCCTAATCCAAGAGACGAGACAGGAATGCCCGAGCTTTTCGACAAATCCGACCTCGAGCAAATTCGAGCCAGGGGGATCGCCGTGGAACGCGCCCTCTCACAGCTCGAGACGCTCCGCAAGGGAGTGCCCCCCATCCATCTGGACCGTCCCTGCATAGTCGGGGACGGGATCACGGTCCTCGACCCAGGCGAAATAGAGCGACTGGCCGCAACCTATAGCGAGGCCGCCCGGTGGGGCCGCGCCACGAAGTTCGTCCCGGCCTCGGGCGCCGCCACGCGCATGTTTCAGCCGCTGCTCGCCGTCAAGGACAGTCTCGGCCCGGACTTCGACGTTGAAGGACAAGCAGAAACCGTACCTGATTTTGAAGAGGTTAGCCGTTTTTTTCGAGAAATCCGCCGTTTTGCCTTCTATGAGGACCTGGCCGCGGCGCTCAACCGTAACGGCAAGAAACTGGACGCCCTGGTCGCTGAAAAAGAATACGGGGAGGTTCTGCGATACCTGTTAACGGATGCGGGGCTGGACTATGCCGATCTCCCGAAGGGGCTCATCAAATTCCACCGCTACCGGGACCACTCCCGCACCGCCTTTGAGGAGCATCTGGCTGAAGCAGCGGCCTACGTGCAGGACGACCACGGCGCGGCTCGCATCCATTTTACCGTCGCGCCGGAATACCGTGAGGCCATCGGACGGCATCTTGACGAGGTCCAAACACGCTGGAAAAAATCGCGCGTCAAATTCGAAATCTCCCTTTCCGTGCAAAAACCGTCCACCGATACTCTCGCGGTGGACCTGGACCATCGGCCCTTCCGCGATGAAGCCGGGAGGCTTATCTTCCGCCCGGGCGGACACGGCGCTCTCCTGGAAAACCTGGGCGAGCTCAGCGGCGATATCGTCTTTATCAAGAACATCGACAACGTCGTTCCGGACAGGTTGAAGGGCGAAACCTGCGCCTACAAAAAGGCCCTGGGCGGTCTGTTGGTCGAGCTCCAGCAACAGGCCTTCGGATACCTGAGGGAGCTGGCCAGGCCAAATCCCAACGACCAGGTTATCGAGCGGGCATTGGATTTCGCCAGCCGCTGGTTCGCCGCAAGCCCCGGGCAGCGCAGGGCTCAAAGCTCCACAGAGCAGACCCTCCGCTTGCTCGTTGCAAGACTCAACAGGCCGCTTAGAATCTGCGGCATGGTAAGAACACCCGGGGCGCCGGGCGGCGGCCCCTTCTGGGCGGGCGCCAATCGCGAGTCCCTCTCGCCGCAAATCGTCGAATCGTCCGAGGTCGATCTCCAGGAGACCGGCCAGCGGGCGATTTGGGAATCATCCACCCATTTCAATCCCGTGGATATCGTTTGCGGTCTCAAAGACTTTCAAGGCAAGCCTTTCAACCTCAAAGACTTCAGCGATCCTGCCGCCTGCTTTATTGCAATAAAATCCATGGATGGCAGGGACTTGAAAGCCCTGGAGCTTCCCGGCCTGTGGAACGGCGGCATGGCCCATTGGAACACCGTCTTTGTCGAGGTACCCGTAACGACCTTCAACCCGGTGAAGACCGTTTTGGATCTTCTCGACGAGTCCCACCAGGCCGGGTGACTTTCCTTCCGGTTATAATTAACCGCTGGCCGTGAGTACGGCGGGGTGCTAGGAACTAAATCGTCTCCGCGCGCCCCGCGGTATGGACCCCGGCCCGTCGACCTAGCAAGAAACCTATCTGCTTCATGGCATTTGGATGTTTCGAACTTGACGCTTCATCCGGGCGGTTCTTCTCGCGTTGGAGTTGACTATTCGGACCTTAGGAGTCTATATTGTGCGATGCTAGGTATTTTCGGCAAGCTCGACTGGAAGGGAAAACAAATGGCCATAGCAACCAACGAAACGGTCCTGGAGGCCCTTAAGAAGGTTCAGGACCCGGAAATCCACAGGGATATCGTCAGCCTGGGTATGGTCAAAGACCTCAAGATCAACAACGGCGCTGTCTCCTTTACAGTGGAGCTCACCACCCCCGCCTGCCCCCTGAAGGACAGGATTCAAGAAGACTGCAACAAGGCCCTGGCTCACCTGGAAGGCGTTTCCAACGTCGAAATCGCCTTTGGCTCTCAGGTTCGCGGCAGCAAGGTCGGCGCCGGTCCGACCGATCTTCTTCCAACGGTGAAAAACGTCATCCTGGTGGCGTCGGGAAAGGGCGGTGTGGGCAAGTCGACGGTGGCAAGCAATCTCGCCGTTGCTCTGAACAAGCTTGGCGCTGCAACGGGGTTGCTCGACGCGGATATTTACGGCCCCTCCGTCCCGATACTCATGGGCATCAAGGAAGACCCCAAGAAAATATCCGTGAACGGCGGGGTGAAACTGGCGCCGCCCGTTGTTCATGGGATACCGGTGATGTCCATCGGCTTTTTCCTCGAGCCCGAGCAGGCAGTCATCTGGCGCGGGCCTATGCTGGGCAAGGCGTTGCACCAGTTGATGGCCGACGTCCACTGGGGCGACCTGGATTACCTGGTCGTGGACATGCCTCCGGGGACCGGTGACGTCCAGATCACCTTCTCCCAGCAACTCAAGGTCAGCGGCGCGGTTCTGGTCTCCACGCCGCAGAATGTGGCGTTGGCAGATGTTATCCGGGCCAAGACCATGTTCGACAAGGTCATGATTCCCATCGTCGGATTGATAGAAAACATGAGCTATTTCATTTGCGACGGATGCCATAAAAAACATGAGATCTTCTCCCGGGGTGGAGCTGAACGGGCCGCGGAGAAATTTAATATTCCGTTCCTCGGGGCGGTGCCCCTCATGCCCTCCATCACGGAGGGAGGCGACAAGGGTGTACCCATCCTGATCCAGGACCCCCAGTCGGAGATCAGCAAGGTCTTCCTGGACATCGCTTCCAAACTGGCGGGCCAGCTTTCCATTGCCTCGGAGGCGAGCTCCCGTACCGAGTCCCTGAGGATCGTTTCCAGTTGAGTCCCCCCATGGCCAAGCCCGTTCCCACGGAAGTCAATCACGTGCGCGCCCGGGACAAGGTCCGGATTACCTGGAGTGACGGCCATTTCTGGGAATACCCCCTGGCCTATCTCCGCGGCTATTGCCCCTGCGCCCTGTGCCAGGGTCACGGTGCCAGCGACGAGAAAAAATTTGTCTCCGTTCCGGACGCCAAGCTCGCGGAGATTCGCCCCGTGGGAAACTATGCCCTCGAGTTCCGGTGGCAGGACGGGCACAACACGGGAATCTACACCTTCGACTACCTGCGCTCCCTGTGCCGCTGTCCCCAGTGCGGGCCCGCCGAGCCGGGCCCTGAAAAAGAAAGGAGTCACGAACATGGCAACCAAGGAAGAGGTCTTTGAGGCGCTCCAGACCTGCTATGACCCGGAGATCCCCGTCAACATCGTGGACCTGGGCCTGATTTACGACGTCGACATCAACGAGGACAAGGTCAACGTCAAAATGACCCTCACGGCGCCAGGCTGCGGCATGGGCGCCATGATCGCCAATGAGGCCCGGGAGAAGATCCAGAGCCTGCCCGGCGTGAGCGAAGCCATCGTCGATCTCGTCTGGGATCCGCCCTGGGACCCGAGCCGGATCAGCGAAGAGGCGAAGCAAAAACTGGGCATCGTATAGCCTGGAAAACCACCGCCCGCCCCGGTTCAACGCTAACGGCTATTTTTTGGCACGGGATTTCCAGGTCTACCCCCGTCCCCTCCATGGAGGTTCCGGGGGTTCTTGACTGTTTGGGCCCATGTGATAGAGGTTGCAGATTAGCCTATGGACCGAAACCAAAACGCACTACGGGCTGAGGAGGCCAGGTTGCAAAAGCTCAGAGGCCTGACGAACCTCACGGTAGCCCTGCTCTATCAGGCCGATCTCACGCTGGGGGACGCGCAAAAGCTCATTGCCCAGACCCGGGCCAGGGCCCTGGAGCTCTTTCCCGGAAAAGAGGATACGTTTGACCTGATCTACGGTTCCCGCTTCCGCCGGATACTGGTAGAGAAATTCCGCCTCCAATAGTCATAATCGGCTTCACCGGCTGGCGTTTCAATCCGATTCGCGTTTCGTAGGCAGGCAATATGAAACAGAATTGGATTCGTATCCGGGGGGCCAGGCAAAACAACCTCCAGAACCTCGACCTCGATATTCCCCTCGGAGCCCTCACCGTCATCACCGGCGTCAGCGGCTCAGGCAAGTCGAGCCTCGCTTTCAACGTTTTGTACGCCGAAGGCCAGCGGCGCTACGTCGAGAGCTTTTCCGCCTACGCGCGCCAATTTCTCGACCGCATGGAGAAGCCCGACGTCGAGAGCATCGAGGGCATCCCCCCCACCATCGCCATCGACCAGAGCCGGCCCGTCAAGACTTCCCGCTCCACCGTGGGCACCATGACGGAGCTCCACGATCACTTCAAGCTGCTCTTTTCCAAGGTGGCCGCCCTTTACTGCAAGGGTTGCGGCCGCGAAGTCCAGAAGGACACGGCCCTCTCGGTTTTCCAATCCCTCGCCTCCATCCCACCGGGATCCCCCATCGTGCTCGCTTTTCCCATGGCTCCGCCGCTATCCCTGCCCTGGAACGATGTCAAGGCGGGGCTCCAACAGGCCGGCTTCCACCGGTTGCTCCAGAACCGCTCCATCCGCGAGCTGGATACGATCAAAAAACGGCCCAAGGGATCCCTCGATGTGGTGGTGGACCGCTTCGCCCACCGTCCCGAGGCTAAAAAACGCATCACCGATTCCCTCGAGCAGGCCTTTCACTTCGGCAAGGGGCGCCTGAACCTCTACATCGTGGACGAGGACTGGCGTTCCGAGCCGTTTAGCAACCGGCTGCACTGCCCCCACTGCGATCTTTCCTACAGCGATCCTTCCGCCAACCTGTTTTCCTTCAACAGCCCGCTGGGCGCCTGCGAGGAATGCCGCGGGTTCGGGCGCATCATCGACATCGACATGGACCTGGTCATCCCCGACCCCACCAAGTCGCTCAGCGCCGGCGCCATCCGTCCCTGGATCACCAAGGCGAGAAGGATGCGCCGCGTGCTGGAGACCTGCAAGCGGAAACGCATTCCCGTGGACAAGCCCTTTTACCAGCTCACGGAAAAACAGAAGCGCATCATCCTCGACGGCGACGGCACGTTCCGCGGCGTGAGGGGCTGGTTCAAGCGGATGGAACGGCGCAGTTACCGCATGCACGTGCGCGTCTTTCTCGCCCGCTACCGCACTTACCTCCTCTGTCCCCGATGCGAAGGCACCCGGCTGAGACCCGAGCCCCTCTTCTACCGCATCCAGGGGAAAAACATCGCCGATATCAACCGCATGAGCGTCGCCGAAGCCGCCGCCTTTTTCGAGGGTCTCAAGCTCACGGGCCAGAGGGACCAGGTGGCAACCCTCGTCCTCGACGAGATCCGAAGGCGGCTCCGCTACTTGATGGGCGTCGGCGTCGAGTATCTCACCCTGGACCGGCAGTCCCGCACCCTTTCCGGAGGGGAGCTGGAACGGGTGGATCTCACCACGGCGCTCGGCTCCAACCTGGTCAATACCCTCTACGTCTTGGACGAGCCATCCATCGGACTCCACCCGCGGGACAGCCACCGGCTGGTGGAGATCCTCCACCACCTGCGCGCCAACAACAATACCGTAGTGGTAGTGGAGCACGATCCGGAAATTATCAAGGAGAGCGACTACGTGGTGGATCTGGGACCCAAAGCCGGAAAACAGGGCGGCCGGGCGGTTTACGCCGGGCCCTACGAGGGTTTGCTCAAGAGCCCTGACTCCCTGACGGCGGCCTACCTCACCCAGCGCCAGACCATCCCCTTTCCCTCGAAACACCGCCGTGCCATCCCGGGGCGGAGCATCAAGATTTTCGGGGCCCATGCCAACAACCTGAAGAAGATCGACGTGGAGATTCCCCTGGGACTGATGGTGTGTATTACGGGGGTGTCCGGATCGGGCAAGTCCACGCTGGTGGACGAAGTCCTGGTCCGCAACCTGAAAAAGCTCAAGTCCTCATCCATGGCTACCCTGTCCCACTGCGAGCTGATCGACGGCGTGGACAAGGTCTCCGACGTGATCATGGTGGACCAGTCGCCCCTGGGGACCACCCCCCGGTCGAATTCGGCTACCTATATGAAGGCCTTCGACGGCGTGCGGCGCCTGTTCGCCGGGGCCGAGCTCTCGCGGCTGAGGGGCTACACCCCTTCGACCTTTTCCTTCAACGTGGAAGGGGGCCGCTGCGAGACCTGCCAGGGAGAGGGATTTGAAAAGATCGAGATGCAGTTCCTCTCGGACATCTACACGCCCTGTTCCGAATGCGGCGGGTCCCGCTACCGCGAGGAGATCCTGGAAGTCCGTCTCCGGGGCCGCACCATCCGGGATGTGCTCGACATGACCGTGGCCGAGACCATGGAGTTCTTCAGGGACTCCGAGGAGATCCGTGACCGCCTGCGTCCGTTGCAACTCGTCGGTCTGGACTACCTGCGCCTGGGCCAGCCCCTGACCACCCTCTCGGGAGGGGAGTCCCAGCGCTTGAAGCTAGCCGCCCACATGGCCCGGGCCAAGAAGACCGCTACTCTCTTCGTCTTCGACGAGCCCACCACCGGGCTCCACTTCTATGATATCGACCGGCTGCTCCAGGCCTTCGATGAGCTTTTGGACCAGGGCCACTCCGTCGTGGTCATCGAACATAACATGGAGGTGATCAAGGGAGCCGACCACATCATCGATCTGGGTCCCGAGGGGGGAGGCGGCGGCGGAGAGATCGTGGCGACAGGTGCGCCGGAGGCCATCGTCAAGACCGGGCGTTCCCACACGGGACGCTACCTCAAACCCTACCTCGAGAAAAACGCCCCCTCCCCCTTTGCTCCCATTCTGGAGAAGGTTCTCGGGGCGAACGGCTCCGGCGACGAGAGCCGCGCCATCGCCATCGTGGGCGCCAAAGAACACAACTTGAAGAACATCAGCCTGAACATTCCCCGGGACCGCTTCGTGGTGATCACGGGACTGAGCGGTTCCGGCAAGTCATCACTTGCCTTTGACATTATTTACGCCGAAGGGCAACGGCGCTACATCGACAGCCTGTCCGCCTACGCGCGCCAGTTTCTGAAGATCATGGCGCGGCCCAACGTGGACCTTCTTTCCGGCATTCCCCCCACCGTGGCCATCGAGCAGCGCCTCAGCCAGGGCGGGACGAAATCCACCGTGGCCACGGTGACGGAGATCTATCACTACCTGCGCCTGCTCTACGCCAAGGTGGGGAAGCAGCACTGCGTCCAGTGCGGCCGCGCCATCACGGCGCTCACCAAGAGCCGCATCCTGGACCGCATCGCCCGCGCCCACCGGGGCAAGGAGATCACCATCCTGAGCCCCATCGTCAGGGGACGCAAAGGTTTTCACAAGGAGATTCTCGCCAGCGCCAAGAAGCTCGGTTACCGTGGGGCCCGCATCGACGGCACCCTGGTGGATCTCAAATCGTCCAAGCTCCTGGAGGGGCTGGAACGCTACCAGGAGCACGACGTCGACATCGTCGTCGGCACGGGGAAAGCGGGCGGGCGAAGCGTGGAGAGCCTGCTGGACCAGGGGCTGCGCCTCGGTAACGGCGTGGTCCACCTCCTCACGGCGGCAGGCGAGCAAATTTATAACCAGCGCCTTTTTTGTCTCCGCTGCGGCATCGGTTACGAGACCCTGGATCCCCGGCTCTTCTCCTTCAACAGCCGCCACGGCTGGTGCCATCAGTGCAACGGCATGGGATTCGACTGGGAACTCGACCCGGAATTGATCGTGACGGACTCGGACAGGACCGTGTCCGCGATCTTTACGGCTCTGTGGTCCTCCTCAAGCCAGGGCAAGACCATGCAAAACGGCCTGTCGCGCCTGCTGCGCGAGCTCAAGCAAAAACACCGGATCGACGCGGAAAAGCCATTCGCGACCCTCGCGACGAAGGCCCAGGAGACCGTCCTGAACGGCTCCTCAACTTTCGTGGGGCTCCTCCCCTATCTGCGACGGCTCTTGAAGCATGGCGACGAGGGGCTCGTGGCGGAGCTCTCCCAGTTCATGGGCGAGTACCCCTGCTCCGGCTGCAGCGGCCAAAGGCTGAACCCCAGGGCGCAGGCGGTCAAGGTGGCCGGCAAGTCCATCGGGGAGATAACGGCGCTGTCCGTGGACGAGGCCATGGACTATTTTAAATCCATGGATGCGGGCCCGGCCGCGCCCGAGCAGGCACTGGACCGGGACCAGGCCGTCACGGAGAAGGTTCTCCGCGAGATTCACCACCGGCTCAAGTTCCTTCACGAGGTGGGCCTCTCCTACCTGACCCTGGACCGGCGCGCCGACACCCTCTCCGGCGGCGAGGCCCAGCGCGTTCGGCTGGCGGCCCAGCTGGGGTCCAACCTGCGCGGCGTCTGTTACATCCTGGACGAGCCCACCATCGGACTCCACGCCCGGGACAACGGGATGCTGCTGGGAACGCTGAAACGCCTGGTGGAAGTCGGCAACACGGTCCTGGTGGTGGAGCACGACGAGGACACCATTCGCGCGGCCGAGGTCGTGGTGGACCTGGGTCCGGGGGCCGGTATCCACGGGGGCGCCGTGGTCGCCATGGGCACGCCGGCGGAGATCCGGGACAATCCCGACTCCCTTACGGGCTCTTTCCTTCGCGCCGCCCGAAAGCGCCTCTGGCCCCAGCGGCTCATCAACGGCGGCCCCCCGCTCACGGTGCACGGGGCCAAGGCGAACAACTTGAAGAATATCGACGTGGGCTTTCCGCTGGGAGCGTGGAGCTGCGTGACGGGAGTGTCAGGTTCGGGCAAAAGCACCCTGGTCAAGGAGGTTTTGTACAAGGGTCTCAAGTGGAAGCTCGGCCAGCTTGCCGGCCGGCCGGGCTCGCACCGCAAGATTACCGGCTGGGACCGCATTCAAAGGGTGGTGGAGGTCGACCAGAGCCCCATCGGGAAGACCCCGCGCTCCGTCCCCGCCTCTTATATTGGCTGCCTCGACGAGATCCGGAGAATTTTCTCCCTCACCCCCGACGCGAGAGTACGGGGCTATTCCCCCAGCCGATTCTCCTTCAACGTGCGCGGCGGAAGATGCGAGGACTGCGCGGGCCAGGGCAGGATCAAAAAAGAGATGAGCTTCCTTCCCGACGTCTTTGTCGAATGCGAGGTCTGCAGGGGTGCCCGCTTTAACGACGAGACCCTGGCCATCCAGTTTAACGACAGAAACATCGCCCAGGTCCTGGACATGACCGTCGAAGAGGCCGTCAATTTTTTCAGCGCATTTGCGAAAATCCACCGTCCCCTGAAGGTTCTCGAGGAGGTGGGGATGGGTTACATGACGCTGGGCCAGGCGAGCAACACGCTGTCCGGCGGCGAAGCCCAGAGGATCAAGCTCGCATTCGAGCTCGGCAAAGAGTCCCACGGCAAGACCCTCTACGTCCTGGACGAGCCCACCACGGGCCTCCATTTCATCGACGTGGAAAAGCTCATCGAGATCCTCCACCGCCTGGTGGAGGCGGGCAACACGGTGATCACCATCGAGCATAACCTGGAGATCATCAAGGAGGCTGACTACCTCGTGGACCTGGGCCCCGAGGGCGGTCAAGGGGGCGGCGCGCTGGTCGCCTGCGGCCCGCCCCTGGAAGTGATCAAGAATGGCAGCGGCTCGCACACGGCGCGCTACTTGAAGGCCTACCTCAAGGGAAACACCGAGGAGCCGAAGCCGCTGGCAACGGCCGCCGGTGTTCCGCTTGAAACCCGCATCCAGTAAAGCAGGCCCCATGCTGCTCAAGGAGCTGGGAAAAACCGGAGTCAAGCTCCCGGAGATCGGACTCGGGACCTGGCAGTACGGCGGCGGCACGGAACCGCTCCGAAAGGGTATCTCCCTGGGGGCTTTTCTCATCGACACGGCGGAGATGTATGGAACCGAGGGATGGGTGGGAAAAGCGGTCCAGGGCCGGCGCGATACGGTGTTCATCGCCACCAAGGTGTCGGGTAACAATCTCCGCTACGACGACGTTCTGAAGGCCGCGGAAAAAAGCCTCAAGGGCCTGGAAACCGAATTTATCGACCTCTACCAGATCCACTGGCCCAACCCGAGGATCCCCCTCGGAGAAACCATGCGGGCCATGGAGGAGCTCGTCCGCCAGGGCAAGGTGCGTTTCGTCGGCGTGAGCAATTTTTCGTTGGCACAGATGAAAGAGGCCCAGGCATCCATGAAGAAGTACTCAATCGTCGCCAACCAGGTCGAGTACAGCTTGCTGGACAGGGAAATCGAAAAGGACCTCATTCCCTATTGTGAAAAGAACGGCGTCACAGTGCTCGCTTACAGCCCGCTGGCCCGGGGGCGTCTGGCGGCGAAACCCATGATCCGGCAGAGACACGCCATGGGCGAGCTCCAGAAGGTCGCCGAGGAGTCCGGCAAGACCATGGCCCAGGTCGCGCTCAACTGGTGCAACCGGTGGCCCTCTGTCATCTCCCTTGTCAAGTCCGACCGGGTCGACCGTGTCGCCGAGAACTGCCACGCCTCGGGGTGGCGGCTCTCCGAAGAACAGATTGAAAGGTTGAATAAGGCCTTTCGATAATTGTCCGTCTGTAAAAAAATTTTCCGACCGGTATTCATTTCCCATCGACTCTGTGTAAATAAGAAAGCTGCCGCGGCGCGATAAGGCCCAGCGATGGTTTATGCACGCCGCAATATTGGACACCCATGAGCAACTTGAACAGTATCGCGCGCGCGGAACCCCGGCAGCCCCTCTGGACGCCATCGCTTCTCAGGATCCTGTGCGCGGACGTCGTCATTTTCTCAAGCGCCCAGCTGTTGAGGCCGGTGATTTCCCTCTACGTGGCCGACATCGGCGCCAATAAGACCATGGTGGGAATTGTCGCCAGCGCCTTCGTGTTCACCGGGGTCCTCTTCCGGCCTCTCTCGGGCCTGGCCATGGACAACTTCGGCCGAAAGACGATGCTCATTTCGGGCATCGGCCTTTTTGCCCTGGTGGGCGCTGTGCTGCCGCTGGGTCTCGCCATACCTACACTTATCGGCGTCCGTGTTTTGCAGGGCTTTGCGTGGAGCGCCGTGCCCCCTGCCAACGATACCATCGTCTCGGAGCTCATCCCCATGTCGCGCCGGGGCGAAGGGCTCGGATATGCGAGCACGACCCGTAACGTCGGGGTCGCCCTCGGCCCGGCCATGGGCCTTTACCTCGCGGAAGCCGTCGGATTCTGGGCCTCCTTCGGTTTCTCCACGATCCTTGCTTTCGCGGCGCTGGGCGTCGCCTTCATGGTGCACAGTCCCCACGTGCCGCCGGTGGAAGGCTCGGCCTGGTCGCTGCACCGGCTCGTCGAGCCCCGGGCCCTGGCTCCTGCCTTCGTCAGCGCCCTGATGAACGTCGTCGTGAGCGGCATGATCACCTTCGTTCCCCTGGACGCCAAGGAACGTAACATCGGGAGCGCCATCGTTTTTTTCGTCGCCATCTCCGCCATGCTCATGATCATTCGCCCCGTCATGGGAGGACTGAGCGACCGTCTGCCGCGGCGCGGGGCGCTTTTGATTCCAGGCCTGATTTGCGTTGCGCTGGCCCCGCTGATCCTGGCCTTCACCGAGGCCGTGTGGACTCTACCGCTGGCAGCGGTCTTCTGGGCCGTCGGCTTCGGCACGGCGCAGCCGGCCATACGTGCCATGATCCTCGACCGCGTGCCGCGAAACCGCTGGGGCTCCGCCAACGCCACGAGCCTGGTCCTCTACGACCTCGGGCACGCGGCGGGACCGTTCGTCCTCGGCTTCGTCGCCGCGAGGTTCAGCCTCGCTGCGACCTTCGGATTCTCGGCCCTGTCTCCGCTTATCGCTATTGTTCTGATCTTCTTTACCGGCCTGCACCGCGAAGAGCCCCCGCGCCACGGCGGGGATTATTGAGTCGTTGGAATTCAAAGAAACGGGGAATCCATGTGAAGGCAACAGCAAACATAACTCCTGATTGTCAAGATTGCTTGGGTTGTAATGTCTGACCAAGAGTAGAGGATAGGACTGCGATGGACTCATCTATGGGCCATTGTTCTTCAGTCAATACTAGGCAGACACGCAAAGGACCTTTGTGAGGTGAAGATGCAGGATATCTTTAAAGGCTTTCAAAACATCAATCGAGCATCGGACTGGGAGAGCTATGTTCATTTACTGGATGTCCAAGACGCCCTCGAAGGTGTTCAGAAATGTAAGCGCCTGATGCTCGACCTGTGTCCCGTTCGCGAAGGCGATCGCGTCCTGGATGTCGGTTGCGGCGTGGGCCACGAGGCTCTGCGCCTCGCAAAGCAAGTGCAGCGGAACGGGCGGGTCGTCGGAATCGACCGAGGGGAGTGGATGATCACGGAAGCCAAACGGCGCGCCATGGGTCTATCACTTCCCTTGGAGTTTTATCTCGCTGATGCCTCTCACTCGGACTTCAACGATCAATCCTTTGATCTGGCTCGGGCTGAACGGGTGTTGCTGTTTGTAAAAGAGCCCCGCCGCGTCCTGAGCGAGATGGTGCGCGTTGTGCGGAGCGGGGGAGAGGTCGTCATTTTCGATTTTGATCATGACGGGTTTGTCCTGGACGCTTCCGACCAAAGTTTATTTCGCCGCATGAAGGATCTGTTGTTCGATGCCGTCCCCAATGGATCCATCGGCCGCCAGCTGCCTCGTCTCTGTCGGGAATCGGGTTTGGTTGACATCCGCGTTCTTCCCCATGTGTTTTTGGCCCCCTATGGGTTGTGGCGCAGTCTGGTGAAAGGCACGCTCACCAAAGCAGTTGAGGCGGGAAGCCTGTCCGCGGCGGAGCTCGACCACTGGTGGAGCGAGCTGGACGCAGCCGACCGGGAAGGGCGGTTTTTCGAAGCCTCCGTAGGTTTTATCGTGGCCGGGAAGAAACCTTAATTGGACAATTGACGGCCCCTACCACGGTTTTTTCTGTCAGTCGCCGATTGAACGATTCCGAATTCCGTCTTTCCCCATTGTATTTCAACCAACCCTCAAATGTAGAATTGCCTGCACCTACCCTCTCTATGTGAGCCTGTCCCTTTTATCCCTTGGACGGTTCTAGCCGCTCGATTCACTGGACCTCGCAGTCGTCGTCTGTTGGGGCTGAACGTACAAAATGGGACGAGGATCTTGGGCGGGTGAAGGAAGGTGTTGCTAAGGGCAATGGGGCTGGGCTTCATCGCCGCGAGGTTCAGCCTCGCCGCCTACTTCGGCTTCTCGGCCCTGTCATCGCTTATCGCTATGGTGCTGATCTTCTTTACCGGCTTGCACCGCGACGAGCCGACGACCCACGCCGGAAATTAATTATTCGCAGGAACTCAAACCAATAGGAAATCAAGCGAATAGGACGAGAAAACGAAGAGCATCGTTATTAAGATTGAGACGAGTGTCCTGTCTCATCCCAGTTACAGCCATCAATCTAAGCTCTTCGAATTACACTAACTCAGCTGTTATTAAACATATTTCATCCCTGGCATGCTTCTTGCGCCAATCTTAGAGCTAGGAGCCTTCATGGGGAAGCCACTCACATGAGAAAAATATGGTGGATATTGTCGCTGGTCGTGGCGCTCATACTTGCCGGATGCGTGCCAACCATCCAGGGCAGGGATGTTTTTCAGCCTCCAACTTTGCAGCCCCTCCCGCCGTCCGAACCTTTTTTTTCGGCCGCGCGCAAAACCGCCTTTGAAGACAGAGACAGATTCATCATGGTGGAAGGCAGCGAGTGCGTCCGGCGCGACCATGGCCCCGGATCGGCGACCATGCTTATAGATGTCGAAATGCCAGGCTACGTTGACCGCGGCACGGTGGTATTGAGCGGCTGGGACCTGCGCTATTTACACGGCGACCATGAGGTGCGGCAGTTCCGCGCGGATATCACCCACAGCAAGCTCGTCACCGGCGGCGGGCCGCCCACCCTGGTGTTCGAGGCACAGGGCGAGCTGAGCGACCAGAACTGGGACGATGACTACGAGTTCTGCGTTTATTTCACCGGCATCGGTTACAACTCCGGCTGGATCGATGCCAGGATCGAAGGGGACTATAGCGGCATCGGCGCCTGGGCTTTTCAGATAGACGATGAGGGCCCCATCTCTACTCTGGAATCGCTTTGGACCGAAGGCCCTTTGAAAAGCGGCGATTCCGTCGCCGTCATTCCACGCGGCTTCGATTTCCAGTACGACAACGAGTTTGAATGTGAACTACGCTTCCCTCCGTGCAAATGGGAAGACCCGGCGGATCACCACCTGTTGCAGGTTGCCTACAGTCTCTTTCCAACCGGCGCGACGCCCAACCCGGGCGGGAGCCTGCACTGGGTCACGCAAACCATTTTTAAAGACAATAGCGTCCGCACTCACTGGATCAACACCCGCGCCGCGCTCATCGGCGGCAGCAGTGTCGACCTTCGCGCCAATTTGCTGCCGCTCAACGCCCGGTCGGGCGGTGCTAACATATGCCGGAACGGCGTCGACGGCGTCGTGCATACCGAAACCGTCCGCATATACGATCTGCCCTATGACTACGCGGTGCCCTTGCTCACCGGTTGGGATTTATCTTACGAGTGCGACGACCAACACGTTCAGCGGGCGGGGATCTGGATACACGATATCCGATTTGACCCGGACAGCGACGGGTTGGAGTACAAGGTCTCTTCCATCCTTCGCGACCGGAACGGCGCGCCCAGCTTCAATGGCACGCACCGCGTTTCAGTGTTAGGTCTTAACCGGTCGGTTCCAGCCGGACAACGCCCCCTGCCGGAGATTCGTGCCCGGTAGCTAAGTCCGCACGAGCAGCCGACATCAGCCTGACGGTAGATTCTGCCCTAGTCAGTACAAGGGGGGAGAACTCAAATCACCTGGAGGATGGCACGACGGCTAGAAGCTCAAATCGCTCCTCGCCACGATGGATACCATTGAAAACCTTAACCCCGACCATGAAACGGACCAGTCGATGTTCCGCCTAATGTAACGACGCTGAACCTATGGAGGGCATAACGAAACGGGCGCGGCGGTTTCGCTGCCAGCACACCTCGGTTTTCTCCCCGCAAACCGGCAACTCTTCGCCATAGCTGATTGCCGATAATCTCTCGGGCGAGATTCCAAGAACGCTTAGATAATCCATCACTACCCGGGCGCGTTTGGATCCAAGGGCGAGGTTATAATCGTTCGACCCGCGTTCATCCGCATGGCCTTCGATCTGCACCGCCACGGAGTCATGCTTTTGCAACCACTCTGCGTCAGCCTTGAGGGTGGCCCGGGCAGCCGGAGTCAGGACATAGCTATCAAAATCGAAATAGACCTCTTTGACGGGGCCCGGGTCGGTTCCGCCATTCTCAGTAGAGGATACCTTTTCGGGATTTCTCTTAAAGATTTCCAGACTTGAAGCGCTGAGCGATTCGGTTTGCTCTACGGGCGACCCGACTGTTCGCTCTGAAGGCTGAACCGACGAGCCGCGTCCACTGATCGAGCCGGGAGCGCAGCCAGAAAGAATAATAAGAGCAAGCGATGCAGCCCCATAAAGTGAAGAAATCAATCGCATGGTCACCTCTCTCTTTTGTGGCTGGTTATGTTCGGCAAGATCGATGCCAAATTTCCTGTTGGTTATTTTTCCACCGCAATTACTGAGCCTATCCTAAAAGAGATCAACGTGGATCGTACAAATTTGCGCATCCTGTCTCAAAAATAAACTCTTCTTTTTCGTCAGATGCGTTTCAGCAGATTTTATGCTGCTTCCTGGAGAGCTGCGGCCAGGGTATGCAACGGGCGCCTGTCAGCGGGTGGGAAGCAGCCAAAGCTGCGGATATTTTTGAGAAAATCTCTACTTTGAATCGATCCTGACAGTCGCCACTTAAATTTAGCCTTCAATTTCAACGGGTTTGACTGTGGTACCTATTTTGCTCCGAGTTGCGCCGTGACCAATTCTCCGGTGAAAAAGAAAATCCTCATCGCCAATTCCAAGCCGGATTTTATACGGCTTCTACAGATGCAACTCAGCCATCCGGGCCATGGCATCCTATTGGCGACCAACGGCTCGCAGGCAATCGATCTGGCCATTGCCCAACGACCGGACCTTATCATCCTGCATCTGACGCTGCCCGATATGGATGGGCTTGAGGTTGCCCGTTGCATCCGTCAGATTCCTGGAACCCATGCGATTCCGATTCTAGCGGTAGCGGAAACTTTCCTCCCCCAAGAGAAAGAGCGAAGTTTTCAATGCGGCTGCAACGACTATATCTCGAAACCATTTACCTCCTTAATGCTGCTCACTCGTGTCCGGAATCTATCTCGCTCGTACCGCCTATACTCATCCAGGCATCCCGACAATAGCCAACTGCTTCAATCTGATTGACGCTTTACGTTCACCCGCCCACGAACACACGGTCAAACCTTACCGTCTTTTCATTGACCTTCTTGACCGGCCCGCACCGCCTGTCGTTGACAGCCGGCGATTCAAAACCCATACTGGTCCCGATTCGTTTGGGAGGGCAGAGCAAAGCCATGCTCAAGATTCTGGCAGAGAGCTTCCGGCAAAACACTTTTCTAGGCTACCTGGCGATCGTACGGATCTTCATCGGCTACCACTTTATCAGCGTGGCCGTGAGAAAGCTGTCCGGAGGCTTTCTAAGCGGAGACGCGCTGCCTGGAACCCTTGCCGCTGCCGCCGACGATCCTTTTTCCTGGCATAGGGATTTCGTCTTCAATGTGGTGGTCCCCAACTCCGTGGTCTTTAGCTACCTCGTCTGTTTCGGCGAACTCGCCATCGGCATATCCTTGCTGTTTGGATGCCTGGTGCGAGTCTCATCGCTGTTTGGAGCCTTCCACAATCTCAACATCTACCTGGCCATTGCCATACCAAGGGGCGGGGCAACACTCGGCCTGAACCGCCTCTTTATCGTCTGCCTGGTGATCTTTGCGCTGGCCGGCGCCGGAAGGTCCCTAGGCCTCGACGGGATTCTCAAAAAGAGATTCCCGCAGAGCTGGCAGTTCTAGAACCAGACATTTTTTAGGCTAAAAAATGGACGGCACGAACCGATTGTGCTAGAGCGTCCGTCGCAGCTCCCTGGCGACGTCTACAAGGAACCTCGCCTTGGCGGCGGCCAGGGTCATGGGGATGGTCATGAGGCCGCAATCCGGCGCAAGCCACAAGTCTTCGGGGGAAACGTACTGTAAGGCCAACCGGACCCGCTCCATAACCAAAGACTTCGAAGGGAGCGGCGAATCTCCCGGGTCGACGCAACCGAACATGACCAGCCTGTCTTTGCAGATGCTCAGTATTGCGGGGTCGTAGTTGCTTCTGGCGAATTCGACGCCGAACCCGCTGATTCTGGTTTTCATCAGCCGGTCCAGCAGCTCGGGGTATTCATTTCCGTGTCTCTTGCCGCCGACTCCAGGGTATCCGTAGCAGAGATGGACAACAGTGGGCGTCTGAATCCCTTCGAGACAGCGGTCCAACGCCTCCGCGCCGTAACTCGCCACCTTGCCACGGTAACGGGTCATGGCGGGCTCATCGATTTGCATTACATCGCACCCTGCAGCCTGAAGATCCAGAAGCTCTTCATTGATGGCCCTGGCAACGTCCATGGCTAAATCTTTCTCGTCCCCATAGGCCTCGTTTAGAGTACTGTCGATAACGGTCATGGGCCCCGGCAACGCCATCTTGACCGGCCGCTTGGTCTCAGACTTGGCAAAGCGGAGATCTTCCACTACGGCGGGCACCCGGCGTCTTACCTTGTCGATTACCCGGGGAACCATGTGTTCCGAGGCCCGGCCGCGGTAGACATATTTCAACCCGGGGCGCTGACGGTCGACCCCGTCCAGACCGGCAAGAAACCGGTCGATGAAGTGGAGCCGGCGCTGCTCGCCGTCGGTGAGCAGGTCCAGACCGATATTATCCTGTTCCCGCAGTATGCCGCGCGTGGCATCGTCCAGCGCTTCCTGGAGCGCTGAACCCTCAAGGCGAAAGGTGATACGACTCCCTCGCCGGTCCGCGAATTGCTCCGGCTTCGGAAAGCTTCCGGTGGTGGTGGTTGCAATGGGGGGTAATTGCACGGGTTCCTCCGGCGGACATTTCGTTCGTTTAACTGGAGAAGCGACGAGACCTTATGCCTTCACCCATCTTGTGTCAAGCCAGCGGCACCGAACATTCGGCCACCCTGCCGGCTCACGGCCACCATGTGGCTCGTGGAAGAGGCGATTCCGTAACTTCTAATCTTGCCCCTCGCCGGCGCCGGCAGATTCCTGGGCCTCGACGGCATTACGTCGTTTGACACGTATTAAATATCAAAGGGCTCAATTATTGGGCCTATTCCCTGTTAAGGATAAAGATCAAGGCGGGCAACAAAGGGAAATCATGACAAGTTGCGGCATTCGTGCCAGAAATTGCAACTTCCCTGGCACGGTTTTTCTGGTTGTCAATCCAGTCGCAAGAAATTTCCTCCTGCAATTCCAATCACTTAGGCAATCGGGGCTCTTGGCACGACCTTTGGTTGAAGCATCTCCACTGAGCTTCGCATCCCGCGCAGCTCATTCATGTTGGCCCAAGAAAACAACCAAAGGAAAGGCAGGGAAGATGGACAAAAAGAAGATAATAGTCAACCGAGTAGAAGCAAACAAAAGCGAAACATGGAGGGCGCTATAAAATGAGAACCCCAGGAACCCAACCGAATCATAGAAAAACTCTCCGAATCACCGTTTTCATATCGATATTGGCCTTCTGCCTGAACTACGGCGTTGCCTCCGCGGATCCCAAGTTCTCGATGCTAGATCCCTATGGACAGGCTAGAGACGATCGCATGGAAGAGCGTGGGAACCGGGGCCGTCCTGTTTGGGAAGCATCAGAGCCAACAGACGGACCGGGAGGAAAGGAAGCGGCGACCTGCAATGCCCATGGTAAGAGCGTTGAGGGCACCTATATCGACGGAACCTACATCGCCATAACCTGGGAGACCTACTACGCAGCCTATTATGCCTCATTTGGCATAGATTCTACCTATTACAACTATAAATCCTTGGGCTATTCCCGAGAAGAAATAGCCTATCTCGAAACGCTATCGGTAGCGGAAATCTATGACGCGATGCATCCGGGCTATGTCGTCGCGGATGAAACAGAGAAGCCGCTTATCTCGCTTGCCGAGAACGAGCTCGATCTTAGCAAGGTTATCAATTTCGCGTATTCTTATAAGTTCGTTAATTATCCGGGCGATACAGTCGAATACGAGGTCAGTTTAATCAATCCCTATGATACCGAGCTCAAACTCAGTATGACCGCTACGATTGAATACATGGATAATTCATGGGCTTACAATGAAGAAGTGAGAACCTACCAACGTCGACGTCTCGTGGGAGAACCGGTGGAAGGTGAATCCACCGAGACCTGGGACACCATAACACTCGCGCCGGGTGAGATCCTCAATCTTTATGATAGCTACTACATGCCCGAAACGGCTTACTGGGCTAATTATCAAATCGACGTCACGATTACGGATCTCTGCTCCGGACTATCCTATCAAGATCCTCAGGCGGGATGGTTCGATCCTCCGCTTGATCTAAAAGAAGCACATAGCCAGTCCAAGCGATAAACTGTAAGGCAGTTGTACCAGGGGGAATTGGAGTCAGGAATTGGAAAAGGGAATGCTCCCAGTCTCAAGAAACAGGTGCACATGGTTGGCCATCAGGCAGTAAGCAAATATCCGGACTCCCATATCTTTTGCTAGGTCTCGAGGCACGTTAGGTAGGCCTGATAATCTTCCGGGGAACGAAAAGTCTTGCGCCGTTGATGACCACGGACAATAACGTGATAGAGTAGACCGGATGCAAACACCCGGGGCCGACGAGCCATGAGGCGCAGGCTACTAAACGAAACTCATTGTTGTCAAGATTGATAGGATTGTTATGTCTGACCCCAGCCTCCCCAGCCCCAGCCCTAACGCACCACCCTCAGAATGAACCACTCGCTTTTTTACCCCAATAGTCGGGGTGCTTCATCACGGCGTCCACAAAACGCTCCTTCATGAACGGGCTGTATGTAAGGCGGGCATCACTCTTTAGGCGCACGGTCCCCGTCTCCACTTTAACCACGAAGAAGTGCGGCCCGGTTTCCTTGACTGCCGGCTTCACGACCCTGATGAATTCCTCCAGCGTCCGGAGTGTCGCCGTGTTTTTGATCCCCGCACCCTGGGCCATCTTTTCCAGGTCCGTGGCTCGGGACGTCGCCGTGGGGCCCATGAGCTGGTAGGACTCGTTGTCGAAGACCAGGATCATCAGATTGCTAGGATTGGCCTCTGCCATGGTGATCAACGCGCTGCTGTCGACCATAAAGCTCCCGTCCGAGTCCAGGCCTACCACCTTACGGTTCGGAAACGCGAAGCTCAGCCCTACCGAGAACCCAACAGTCAGCCCCATGTTCAAGCCGTAAAAGTTTAGCCCCTCCTGTCGCAGGGTGGCCCAGATAGCCGTGTTGGAAGAGAGGCTTGTCACGACTGGAACGTTCGCATCGATCCAGGTAACGAGTTCTTTCAAGCACTCTAAGCGATTCACCAGAGCACCTCCCCCGTCAAGAGCAAGACCACCGGAGAGCTGTAATCGTGGGCGGCAAAATTGGCATCGCGGATGGCCCGCTGCAGATCGCTCTTCTTATCGACCACGCAAAAGGGTACCCGAAGCGTGCTGAGAAGCGGTTTAGCGACCTGTTTGAACAGCATAAGCTGTGAACCTGGGATACCGCTATGGTCACCAATGTCGCCACGATAGGAAGCCATAATCAAGAAAGGTATCCCGTAGGCCATAGCGGCCTGGCCCAGGGCCCAGGTCCCCACCATTAAACCGGCGATCCCTGTGACGAACATCACCTTGCGGCCGCCCAGGGCCGCCCCGGCACAAAGTGCAATGCCGTTTCCTTCCGCCGCCACGGTGAGGGAGGTAAAATAGGGATCGTCACGAATAGCTTCGGTCAGGGAAAAAGTCGGCTCTTCCGGCAGCGTCACTACCATATCGATACCCTCCTCCTTGAGGATCTCGATGATTAACTGCCCTGACTCTTGATCCAAAAGCTTTCCAAACCTCGATTTCTTTACCTTCAAGCTTTAGAAAATGAATCGACTTAATTCCAGCTAGCACCTGCAGCAACCGAGCTTAACAACGCTCCGATCAGGCTGATTAAGAATACAAAACGCTACATGATAGGGGCTCCCTTTATCCGGTAACCTTTCCATGGGTTTCAAATTTAGTGATTTCCATACATCTAGCGACCGAAAACCTGCTCCAACTCCGGAAGGAGTTTGCTCTTCACCGCCATTGCCTCAGGGGTATAGCTCCTGATGGCGCCAGGCTTGGGAACACGCCAGGGCGAATGGTCTGTGGGGACGTCCACCCGCGCACTGATATAGTTCATGACCTGGGCAAACATGGTCTGGCCTTCTTTGGAAAGGAGCCAGTTGATATACACCTTCGCGGCATTGGGATGGGGCGCCTTGTTATACACGGCTAGCGCACCGGTAGCGGCGCTCAAGTCTGAGCCCTCCCGGAGTTGTCCGGGATTCACAATGGCGACGGGTAATCCTTTTTTAATCAAGTCCTCTGCCGGGACATTCCAACCGCCAAGCAGGATTGGATATCTTCCTTGAGCTACAAAATTCACCTCCTGGCGGTAGTCCTTCAGGATAACCGGCTCTTGACGCGCAATAGCCCGAATGTAGTCTAATCCCAGTTCCGGATGTAAAAAAAGGAAAACGAAGGTTGCCATACCCGGGCCGGATTTCCGTGGATCGTCAAGGACGATCTTGCCTTTCCACTTGGGGTCTAACAGGTCCTTGTACGATTTGAGTTCCTCGATCTGGACCATGTTAGGATTGACATATATAGTGGCCCGCTGAGAAGGCGTCATTATAAACAACCGACGGCCCTCAAGAATTTCCATCGCCCCGCCCCTCCAGGACTTCGGGTCTTTAACCTCGGGCAGGATAAAAGTCGGGTCGAGGGGGTCAAATGCCCCCGCCGGGATCAGGTTGGTCAGGGCCGTGGTGGAGCCGCCGACGTAGATATCCCACAGGAATCTTTGTGCCCGGCGCTCAGTTAAGACGCGAGGCGCAAGCACGCGCCCGGAACCGCCAAAAAATTCAACCGAAATCCCGTATTTTTTCGTGAAGGGCTGCGTGAGAACATCGCGCGCCTCGGTCCCGCCAGGACCGGTAATTGCTACCGTCCCCTCCCGCTTGGCCGCAGCCAGAACTCGTTCCCATTCCTCTTCCCAGGCCGCTTCGGCCCCGGCGACAGCCAAAACCGTTGCCAAAAGTATGATTGAATACAATACTCTTTTCATGGATCGACCTCCTTGCTTGAATTGCCTGACTCCCCCCTGGTTGATTTCGGCGGATGCCAGCCTGTGAGGCGTCTGCAATAGTACAGTTCAGGCACTTGTGTCAACTCAAGCCTGGCATGAGAAGAAGGCTGGCCACCTGACATGCCGGGGGAACAATACAATCGAGCTGGCATCACGCAAATACACCAGTAGAGCCATTGCCGTCCAACTAGCCCCAACGGTCTACTTAGCGCTAGCGATACCCAGGGGCGGGGCAACGCTCGGCCCGAACCGCCTCTTCATTGTTTGCCAGTCGATCTTTGCGCTGACCGGTGCCGGAAGATCTCCGGGCCTCGACGGAATCTTGAAAAAGAGGTTTCCCCGAAGTTGGCTATTCTAGTTCAAGACAACCCATTGGGGCCAAATAAATGTACCGAGGCCATGGGATAGGACTCTTCGGGGGTACTCGATTCAAAGGGGCCGCGACATGACCCTACCGTAATCCACCGACGTGTCCGCGAGCGCCTCGGCAAAGCGGGCCTCGGCAAATCGAGAATAGAGAGTGCCCGTGGCTATTTCGGATGACTGTAACCTTAATGGGCGGCCAATTGTAAACCAAGGGCGGCTATTTGAAACCCTTACACCCGGCGCACCATGAATATCCTGCAACTAATGCAGGTATTTCACGGCACGGACCGTCGGCCCGCCAGCTCGGTTGGCCGGCGCCGTGGAGGTTGTGGCCGCGGCGAGAAGCCATGCCACGCCTGCCCCCAGGTTCGACGGCTCGAGGAACTCGTCTCCGGTCTGCTCCGTGAGATAGCTCAGAAGCGCCGTGTTGGGCGTGACGTCCCGGTACTCCCTCGAATAGGGGGCGACGAAGGGCACCGTGGGGGCCACCCTGGGCGTCTGGCTTCCTCCCTCCGGTTCGTAGATCGTCAGAAAAATTGAAGCTCACGTCGCATTGACCAGTTCCGCCAGGGGCAGGACCTCGACTTTCTTTGCCAGCGCATACCGTTTCTCGCCTGGATACACGACATAAAGTTTATCGAGTTTCAGATCGGCGAGCGCGATGCGCATGGAAGGCGTGAGCACCGGGGCATCCATGCGTTTGCACTCGACGCCGGTGCGGCGCCCGTGCTTGAACAGTACCAAGTCGATCTCGGCGCCCTGATGCGTGGCCCAGTAGTAGGCTTCGTCAGGACGAAGGGCCTTGAGCACTTCCTCGACAGCGTAACCCTCCCACGAGGCGCCCACCTTCGGGTGATGTTCCAGGTCACGACGGCTGCCGATGCCGAGCAACGCATGGAGCAGGCCGCTGTCGCGCACATAAACTTTCGGCGCCTTGACCTGGCGTTTGCCGAGATTTTCGAACCACGGTGGCAGTTGCCGCACCACGAATACGCCGGTCATGAGGTCAAGGTAGCGCCGTACGGTGGATTCGTTGACCGCCAGGGCGCGGGCGAGTTCGGCGCCATTCCAGGTTTGAGCATGGTAGTGGGCAACCATGTTCCAGAACCGGCCCAGAGCGAGGGAAGGAATGGTCACGCCGAGCTGCGGCAGGTCCCGTTCGAGAAAAGTCTGAAGGAACTGGCGCCGCCACGCGAACGAGTCGGTTTCCGTGTGTGCAGTGAAGGAGAGGGGGAATCCGCCCCGCAACCAGTGACGGTTTTGCGCCCCTTTGCCCAGGTCGGCGAGGCGGAAGCCTTCGAGGGGGACCGTTTCCAGCCGGCCAGCGAGGGTTTCGGAGGATTGCTTGAGCAAATCCGGGGAGGCACTGCCAAGAATCAGAAATCGCGCTGGCAAGGGCTTGCGGTCCGCCAGCACGCGCAGCACCGGAAAGAGATCTGGGCGGCGCTGGATTTCGTCAATAACCACTAACCCTTTGAGCGGACGCAACGCGGTGTCGGGCTCACTGAGACGGGCAAGACCCTGAGGATCTTCCAGATCAAAATAGTTGAGCGACTTGGCCGGCACGAACTGGCGAGCCAGCGTGGTCTTGCCGCACTGGCGCGGGCCTATGAGCGCCACGACGCGGCTGCGTTTCAGAGCGGCGCGGACCAGTTCGACCTCGGCTCGGCGAACGATCATGGAGGCACTATACACCATGAATATCCCGCAATCAATACCGGATTTTCATGGTACCGGCCGAAGGCCCGCCAGGATTGGCGGGGGGGGGCGCGCAACCGGAGGACTTGCCCGCAGGGAAAAGCTTTGCCGCGCCTTTCCGTAGGTTCGAAGGTTGGAGGAACTACCCTCCGGTTTGCTCCGCCAGGTAACTTAAAAGCGCAGGGTTGGGAGTCACGTCGCGGTACTCCCTAGAATAGGGGGCGACGAAGGGGATGGTGGCGGCCACCTCGGGTGGCTTCCCGGCGTCCCCCACCTCGGGGTACGGGTACGGGCTACGGGCTACGGGGGCTACGGGGCTACGGCTACGGGGTCAGCTACGGGGTCAGACATAACAATCTTATCAATCTTTGATCTTGCTTCGCTCTCCCGTACCTATCCACCTTGCCAGGGTCAGACTAATGTTAGCCTGATCACGCCCTAACAACCGGGCAACCTCGTTTACCTTATAACGGTATTCTCGAACCAGTACCGCAATCGCCTCTGCCCGTTTTCTCGTGACCGCCCATCGGCGATCCTGACTTTTCAATTCATCTATGGTCGTACCCATACGCTGCGCCACATCGCCAACCGCCCTCTCGATCGGTGTCCTTTTTCTCTCCACATGTTGCTCTTCAATTTGTTGGCTTAGATCCTCTCCAAACCCGTCTCGCCCCAGAAATCTCTGATCTTCGACCGCATAGTAATCTTCGTTGTGGCCTTCTGTCATCCCCTCGAACACGAACCGCTCGTATCCTTTCCTCCCTCCTAACAGGTTCAATATCGGCAAGGTGTCGACGATCTTCGCTTTGCCTTCTTTTAGATAGGTTAAATGTCCACTATAGCGATACCTATGTGGTGTCTCTACCAGACCGGCTCGTACGGGATTGAGATGGATGTAACGCACCAGGGTCAACAAATATTCATCCTTATCACAAATGATCGCTTTGTATCGCCCTTGGAACAAATGACCAACCTTACGATACCGCAGGTTGAAGTACTGAGTGTAGGATTGCTGGAGCCCTTGCATGAATTTGGACAGGGGGACTGATCCGGTTTCAAGCAGCAGGTGTACGTGGTTGGGCATCAAGCAATAAGCAAAAATGCGGACTCCGTATCTTTTTTGGTAGCTCTCGAGGCGCTTGAGGTAGGCTTGGTAATCCTCTGCGGTTCGAAACGTCTTGCGGCGTTGATTACCACGGACGATGACGTGGTAGAGGAGACCGGAGGCAAACACCCGGGGCCGACGAGCCATGAGCCTGACACTACTAAACTAGATGCAACGTTGTCAAGATTGATAAGTTTGTAATGTCTGACCCCAATTGCTTTTGCCTGAGATCAGGGGGTGGATGCCGCCATGCTCGGTGGGGTGCCACCGGTTACGGTGGCCGTGACTTCTGTTCCTCCGCTGTCCTTGACCGTCACGACAACGCCGTCCTTCACCACGAGGGTGCATGGGGCGCAGCCGCTCTCGATCATCTGTTGACTTCGAAGATCTTCGAAAAACGCCCCGCTTTGATTGGCTTCTACGAACTCGCACAAGCTCTCTCCGCAATTCTCAATACCGCATCCACTGCTCGAATCCGGAGACTGGCACATGAAGTGCGTCTCTCCCGCCCCGCCGCTCTCTTGCCGTAGAACCACGGCATCCTCGCAATTGTACATCACCGTGCACCTCCCCTGCCTGGCCCGGCATTGAAAAGGGAACAGCGTTCGTAGAGCGTCGCCGATTATCCTGTAGGCATTGCCCGATACGGTCCCATTGGTCTGGGTTTTCAAGTGTGCTGTACGCCCGTCCTCCTCCACTTCCAGCGTCCCCTGGGTGGTTGACCAGGTGTAAGGACCTAACCCACCGCTTGCCGTGAATGTCACGGAACCGTCCGGGCACGAGAGGACACCGCTTACCGGCTCCACGGAGAGCGGGGAAAGCGGAGCCCTACCCACCGCCACCGCATCCTCCTCCAATCCCAGGGGTCCCCTGTAAACGAGCATCACGGATAAATCAGAAGCATCCATAGGTAGTTTTCCCAGCCCGAAAGCAAATGGGAACTCACGAGATTCGCGTGTCACTTCGTGTTTTCCCTCGTTGCCCTCACTATTGGGCCGTGCGACCCCAAAGACCTGGTTGCCGGACATGAGGACGGCGACGAGATCCCCTTCGGTCGTCTCTGAATTGCCCGGCCATTCCGAGGCTGAGGTCGCATTGGCGACGTTGACGCGAAGGCTTGAAACTCCGCTCCCGCCGAAGGGCTCGCTATCAATGACGCTGACATTCAATCTTCCCCTGAAGAAATAATCAATCAGCCCCGCCGAATAACCAATGGCACGGGGCATTAATAGCATTGCATAGTCCTCAAATACTTTGTCATCTAAGCCCTTTTCCTGGTCTTCAAGAGCGTCTCCCAAGGTTTCATAGAGGGCGCTCGGAACAGCAAGGTGATTGACAAGTTCACCATCTCGAACCTTCTTAAAATAGCGGCGTAATTCTCCCGTCTTCGGTTCCGGCTCGGGCAAACCCAGCTCTACACTGCTCTCATTGGGGAAAGGGAAATCTGCCGAGAATATTGTATCGTCGCTAAAGAAGTTTGCGTTGGAATATTCAGCAATCCCAATATCATTTCCTGCTTCGGTCACACCACTTTGCCGATAGCGTTCGGTATCCATAATTCGTGCAATGGGTATTGGCGCGAGAGAATTGGGGTCTAGGTTTAAGATTGACGAACTGAATGGCTTACCAACCATACCAGAAAGGAATGTGCGATTGTCCTCCCTGTCAGCCCACGAATGGAAGCCATCCTCGACCAGATGGGGATCATTGCGAGTATGAGACGGAGCAGCCAAGTCTTGTATAAGATGTATTATATGCCCTAAATCCCTAAACATTCCAGCCCATGCTTGATGGCGCTCCCCTTTTATTTTTCCTGTTAGGGCTTGGTAATAGAAATGCCGAGCGTCATGCCACGAATGGTTTCCATCAGCTGTTTGCACGCGGTCTTGAGCCCAAATTACTGCCGACCTGAACACTACGCCTAGTCCAGCAGTGCCCCAGCTTCGAAGGGGATTGTGGAAGTGAGCTAATACACGAGACGGGGGGAAGTCTTCTGATAGTGATCCGTCCACGATCCATCTTCTAACCGTGTTGCCGTTAATCGATTGCTCAATACCGTTAGGGAATTCATTGCCCAATTCTCCCATGAGGAAATTGTTAAGCTGCGAAATCTTTGACTGAAGCACTCGATCGCTGAGAGCCTCGTGTGCCCGGAGATCGAAACCTCTAGCTGGATTTACTACTGAAAATAAGATAAGAGCCGAGTAGGCAATAAGATGATATCGTACTGATTTTCGCATTGAGGTATTTTCCTGCTTAATCTCGATTTTGACCGACAGGTTGAAGACCAACGCTTTGCCTTTGAATATTTATCAATTTCGTGAGGATGGGTATTCGCGCGTAAGGGACTATAGCGGAAATCCACATATCTCCTGTATCTGTGAAATTCCTTAATTGTTCCTTGGTTGTCAGCCTGGGCAACTTAATCACTGCTCCCCCCTCAATAAGCTTTTTCTTTGTCGCCTCGATTGACAATTCTTTCACATGCCCGGTCGGAAAAGGTCCATACCCCGGTTTGAAAATAGCTATACTTGGATTGTTCAGAACGTAAGTTAAGGGATTCCAATCTATCCCAGGAGATGCGTCGATCGAAAACACTCCTTCAAGGTTAGTTAGAACCTCAGCAGTTTTGTGAACGTATTGTGGACCATCCATCGTGATAATTGGTTTTTTGTGCCAGACAACTACAACAACCGCACCCTCTATGGGCTTTCCAGTTTCGGCTTCCACTACCTTCCCGTGATAACTCGCCCCAATCACATTGGAGGAGGTAAAAGGCATGAACCCCCACGAAATCGCCACAATCAAGAAAAGTCGTCCGTAAAGTTGCATGCACGCTCCTTAAAAGAACCTTATACGCCAAATGCCATCTTCATCCATGACGAATAGCACGAAGTGAGAAATTCGTATTCCATCATCCATCCGTATCATCTGGTATTCAGCTCGCGCTCCGAAACTATCGACAAAACTGACATCCGTAAGAATTTGATCGATGCTCGCAAGATTGGGCCCTAGAGCCGTCACCATCCTTCGATAGTTCTCCCGTTTACTAAACGTAATGAATCCGATTGCCTGTTCAATATCACCGCTGCGCAGAGCGTTTTTCAACCCTTGCCACTTGCCTCGCAGCAGATTGTCCAAATCGCCAAATTCAAAGACCTGAACCAGTGTCTTGCTTGTATCTGTAACTCCCATGTCGTCAGTTACTGCCACTGTTGGGAAAAACAATCCAGGAGCGGTGTAGTGAAAAGCCAGATCTTCCAAACTTGCTCCCTCAAAATCAACTTCCCCATCTCCGTCTAGGTCCAACTCAACATGGGCGATTGGCTTCAGGCTCGTCAGGGTAAAACGGACTTCCTGTGGAGCGATTCCCAGAGGTGGCGACGAACGGAAGAATAGAGTCGGCTCCGAATCTATTTGTTCAATTTGAACCGGAATAGAATCGCTAGCAGTGGTTCCTGAGCCATCAGATGCTTTCGCCGTCAAGCTGAACACATCCGCATTGAGAGGCACGAGGGTGGCAAATTCTCCGCCGCTTACCAGCCCCACAGCCCCATTAACAGTCACGCCCACTTCTGTCCCGGGCAGAGCGTCCACGACGCCTTTAACCAACACCGTCGGTGTATTGATTACGCTGCCGGGGAGCGGGGATGTGATGGTAACAGCCAGTTTGATAACCGAGACCGTTTCCACGACGGGGAACGAAATGGCCTCGACCTCTTCTCTATGTTCCGTTTTGCCAAACCTCCAGAATCTGGACCTGTGCTCCCGACGGCGGGATCGATGATCGTCTTCCCTCCGACCTGGTTTAGCATCCACGATCCGGCCGAAGGCAATGTAGGAATATGTGCCGCTGGGGACGACGTTTGCTTCGTCGTCACGCCCGTCCCACACGGCGGTCATAGCAATATCAAAAGATCCCTGCCCTTTCTCTTCTGACTTTGGGAGACTTTCGACGGATGAAAGGCTCCGGACCACAGCACCGCCCGAATCCTGGATGATCCATACCAGTTCCAGGTGAAGGGGGAATCTGTGCCTCTGGTGATCGTGTTTGCCCGTATTCTGAATCTGGAAGGTTACCGAGAGCGTGGATGTGCCCGCGCCGGCAAAAGAAGGATCGGGCCCGTCTTGAAAAGCCTTGATCACAAGCTCACTGTGTTCGACGACTCCCTGGGAGGTTTCCCAGGCTTTTCCGAATCCCCCGATGGCCTTTGGCGCTTTGGATTGTCGTATGGCGCGCTCGAATTCCCACTGGGCCTTTGCAACTTTCTTACGGCTACCCTCCTCTACCTGAACCAACCTCTGAGCGGTGGCAATGGAATGCTGCGCAATTTCCCGGGCCGCCCGAACCAGACTGTCAATGACCTGTTGGAAGACAACCTTGACCTCCTGCGGAGTGCGTCGATGTCTGCCGGCTTCGAGGAGCCGCTCTACGGCCTGCTCGTCACCCCGGAAGACCCTTTCACCATCTGGAGGCGGAAGGATCCGGATTTCATCCAGAAAAAGGTCGTGGCCCCGATGCGACAGGCCCTGGCGGATTTCCTTGACGGCCTTATCGAGGGTCTGCTTTACGTTTCTATCCGAGGCCGAGATCTGCTCAAGCGTCGTGATGGCGTTCAACTTGAGCTGTTTGGGGGAGGGAGGCGTCTGGGCCGGCGCCTCATTGTTCAGGACAAAAAAGGCCGCGACGAGCAGCGATAGGACAGGCATCTGCCTGACAGATTTCCGTGAAGGACCCATCATTGGCCATCCCTATTCGAAGCAGCCGTATCCTTGATAGAGGGTCTAAATATTAGGATCGAAGAGGTCTGTCAACCGGTAGCGGCTTTTATTCCAAGTTTTAATTCTCCGCCTTACGGCGAAGTTACGATAGGCGATCTGCGGGCGTAAAATCGTCTGACGGCGAGGTCGGCGAGAAAAAGTGCCAGGCCGAGGAGGGCGAAGAGCCACCAGGTGTCGCGGGTGGCGCGGCCCATGGCCTTGCCGGGAGTGAGGAGCCTCGCCACGCCTTCCCGGAGATTCGAAGGCTGGAGGAACTCGCCCCCCGTCTGCTCGGCCAGGTAGCTAAGAAGCGCGGTGTTGGGCGTGACGTCGCGGTACTCCCTCGAGTACGGGGCAACGAAGGGTATGGTGGCGGCCACCTCGGGTGTCTTTCCGGCGGCGCCCGCCTCGTAGACCGTAAGAAAGTAGGCGCCGCTTCCGGATACGGGGAAGCTCGCCGCGTAGCGCCCCGGAGCGATCTGCTCGAGCGCCCGGTCTTCCCTCGCGCGGTCGGGGCCCGAGAGGATTCCCCGGGCGTTCAGTTGATTGGCAAAGCGGCCCCCGGCGGTAAACACGTCCACCCACACCTTGACCTCTCCGTCCTCTTGCTGGAATTCCGCCAGCACGCGGCTGTCGGCGACCCTGCGCACGACGCTTCGCGCCACCTGGCTCGACCAGCGCGGAAAGTCTTTCCACTGCACCCAGTCTTTCCCCCACCTCGACGTCACGTCCGAGGTATAGGCGGCGACCCGGCCGAGGCCGTAACGCCACGAGACCAGCAAGGGGTCCTTCTCCACCCTCATGAGCACTTCGGCCAGCGGCTTGGGATGGGTCAGCACGTAACCGCCGATGGGGGGAAGAGCGGCGGACGACAGTCCGGCCATGGGTCCGCCGCTGCGGACTATCCTGGGAGTGAGCGGCTTTTCCACGAGCAGGTCCTGGGAAATGAGCAGGGTCTCTGTCGTAAAGATCTGTGGGATGGTCCTCGGATCCACCGTAGCATATGCCCGTCCCTTTCCTTCCCTGGCGATTGCTACAAGCAGCACCCGGTCGGCATCCGAGCCCACGGAGACCGTGGATACCGTGATCCCCTGGCTCGCCAGCTGCTTCACGAGCCCGGGGAAGTCGTTCTTGTCCGTCAGGCCATCGGAAAGAACGAGGACGTGCTTTACGGCGCCTTCCCTTCCCGTGAAAGCCCGTTCCGCTTCCACCATGACTTTGTAGAGGTCCGTGCCCCCGTCGGCCTGCAGAGAGGCGATGCGCTCGGAGATCCATTGGACCTCGCCCACGGGGCTGAAGGGAACCGTCCATTCCCACTCGGCGTCAAAGGCAAGGAGACCCACCTGGTCGGAGGGATTCAAGAGTTCGGCGGAGGCGATGGCCGCCGCCTTGGCCAGGTCCAGCTTGGTAGTCCCCTCCGGCCCTTCGCCCATACTCCCCGATTTGTCGAGAACGAAGAGGAGCGTGACCTGGGGGAACTCCACTCGCACCGGCGGCCTCATTTCCACGGGAAGCACCCGTTCCAGCGGGGTGCGGTAGTACCCGCCTGCACCGTAGCTGTTGGGTCCGCCGAGAACGAGCAATCCGCCGCCCAGGTCCCTCACGTATCGTTCGATGACCTCCATTTTCCCCTGGGAGAGAAGGTAGGAGGGAAGGTTGTCGAGGACGACCAGATCGTACGCGGAAAGCTCCGACAGGCCTTGCACCCTTCGCATCGCCGCGGCCTCGTCCACCTCGTAGCCCTGCACCGCGAGTACCCGGGCCATGTAGCGCCGGGAATCGTCGGAACCGTAGAGGTAGAGGACCCTGGGAGGCCCTTTGACCTGGACCACGCCCTGAAGGAGGTTATTCTCCGGCAGTGTGTCCTCGGCGGCATTCACCAGGAGCTCCAGCGTGTGGCTGCCGCGGGTCCTCAGCACCTCGCTGAATCGGACCCAGTTGGTCCCGGGGTGAAGCGACAAGGTAACGTCCTCCCAGATCACTCCGTCTCCCATCAATTGTATTCGCGCGGTGGTCTCCCGCAGGCTCTCGACGGCCCCTTTGACCTCGAAGGTCTCGGCGCTATCCACCCGGTGCGGCAGGACCAGGTCTTTGACATAGACCTCGTTCTGCCCCGGCGGGAACCCCACCGGGAACACCCAGAGCTGCATTCCCTGGGCGCGAAGGAGCGGCACAAGGCCGCGCACGTCTCCAAGGTTTTCATTGCCGTCGGAAACCAGGAGGACCCTCCCCTCACGGCCCTCTCCCAGTTCGGCGCTTGCCGCCTGGAGCGCCGAGGCCAGGTCCGTTCGGCCGCGCCCCTCGGGAACGGAGAAGTCCGCAAACGAGAAATCCGCGCGCGGGGGAAATTCCCACAGGGGATGCCCGGCAAAGGAGAGGACACCGAGCCGGCTCCGCGCACCCGTGCGGCGGCGGGCCTCGTCCAGGACGTGGAGCGCCTGCTCCGTTCCCTCCCGCCCCACGCTCCTGGACTGGTCCACTGCGAGGACCACGTCCAGGCCGGTCACGCTGCGAAAGAGACCTGGGTTCACCAGGGCGATGAGAAGGGCCGCCAGTGCCGGTAGACGAACCAGGGCGCCGGGAAGGCCTCCCCCGTTGTAAACGAAGGCGACGGCCTCGGCCGCCAGCAGGATCGCGACCAGAACGACGAGGGCCGGCCAGAAAGACCACCGGGTTTCGTTTTTCTCGGCTCCCCCGCTGGCGCTGCCGTTCCCCTCGGGGAGGGAGAACGACGTGCGGATCTCCGACTCGGATTCGCTGAACAGGTTCACGGCGAACTCGCCCTCCCGGGCCTTCGCGTTGAAGGCATAGAAGCCCACCTCCGCGGTGTCGGGGTAAACGAGGGTGCGCGAAGCCTCTTCCAAAACCTGCCGCCGGCGCGAAGGGTTACGGACGGTCACGGCGCCCGGCGCGTCTTTGAAATGGAGCGTCTGCGGCGTTCCGGCCTGGACCTGGAGGGTGGGGAACTCCGAGTTTCCGGGGCGAAACCAGGCGAAGGCGTTGCTCACCAGCAGCGGGAAAGAAACCTTGAAGGGGAGATCGGATTCCAAGAGGTCGAAGCCGAAAACCAGGACCCTCAGCCTTTCCGTCTCGAAAGCGTAAATAAGCGGCGTCTCCTCGGAACGGGCCAGGGTGATGCCCTTCCCGACGGGGTCGAGTTTCAGCGCCTCTTTGATGTAGAGATCGTCGAAGCGAAGCCCTCGCGCGAGGGGATGGTCCTCCTTCCAGGGGATCACCCGGGGCCTTGAGATATTGCCGCCCGCGCGCAGAGGCACGCCTTCGCCCACGGCATGGATGAGGATGAAATTCCCCTCCACCAGGGGCGGCGGCGAAACCCCGTCGAGGACGACGACGTCGTAGGCTGAGGCCCTGGCCGCGAGGGAATCCGGCTCCAGGGCGGGCTCCCGGGTGAGCCGGACCTCGAGGAAAGAGGCGAGGAGCTGCTCCAGGAAAAAGTTTCCCTTGCCGATGTAGAGGACATCGAGGCGCGGGTACCGGGAAAGGATCAGGAAAGCGTGATTGTCCGTGGGAAAATCGTCTTTCACCAGTAGGAGCGCCGTGGCCCGGCCCGCTACGGGGCCGTTGTAAGAATAGATAAGCACACGGTTCTGCTCGGGGCCCAGGGGGACGGGCTCGCGCACCACGGCCCGGTCCCCCACCATTACCATCAAGGGCACGACCCGCTCGCGGTCGGTAAAGTTCCTGAGACGGACCATGATCTCGTACTCGGATTCGCTTCCCGGCACGCGGCGGAACTCGAAGCCCACGATGCCCACGTTGTCGCTTCCGCCCGAGGCCTTCACCCAGCGAAGGGACGAAGCATTCCAGGGAAGCGTCTCGATCCCATCGAAGGCGCCGTCGCTGAAGACCACCACCTGGTCGGGTCGGCCGCGCCGCAGAAACGAATGGGCGAAGAGAACCGCCTCTTTGACCCTGGCGGGAGCGTCGGTGGGGCTCAAATCCCGCGCAAGGGCCTTCACGGCCCCCGAGTCGGTTGTAAAGGGCAGCACAACCCGCGGCACGGGACCGGCCTCGATGACCATCACGCGCCGGCCGGCGGGCTTGGCGTTCACGAGGGAGAGCAAGGACTTTCGCGCCGCCTCGAACCGGCTTCCCGAGGGACCACCGGCTTTCATGCTCGCGCTCGTATCCACCACCAGCACCAGGTCGCCGCCGCCCTCGCCGTAGCCGAGCAACGAGGGATCGGCCAACGACACAATGAGCAGGCACGCGGCGAGAAGCTGCAGCAACAGGAGCAGGTTGTTTTTTAAGAGCCAGCCGAGCCTTTGGCCCAGGGGCTGCTCTTCGAGAACGCGCTCGAGAAGGAAGAGAGTCGTGACCGGGACCCTCCTGCCTTTGAGCCGCAGGCTATGCAGGAAGAGAATCAGGGGGACGGCGCCCAGGAGCAACAACAAAAAATAGGGGGCGCCCCATTGCATGGCCGTTACCTGATGGTTCTCCCCTGGCGCAGGGCGCGCAGGACAAAATCCTCGAAGGGCGTGGCCGTCTCGGCGCGGAGGTAGTCCATCCGGCGGTTCAGACAGTAGGCCTCCGTGTCGTCCAGGTAACGGCGCACCTCCGCTTCGAAGCGGTTCACCAGAGAGCGGTCGAGAACCAGCCGGCGCTCCCGGCCGCTTTCCACGTCCACGAGCGAGACGTCCCCCAACGGCTCGAAGCGGATCTCCGAGCGGTCCAGGAGATGGATCACCAGCACCTGGTCCCGCCTCCCCGTGAGCTCGTCAAGGGCCGCCGTGCAACCGCCGGGATTCCACAGGTCGCTCACGATGACCAACAGCCCGCGCGCCGGATAGAGAAGAGAAAAAGCCTTCAGCGCGCGGCCGAGATCGGTCTCGCCGCCGCAGGGAAGCCCCTCGAGAAACTGGAAGAGAGAAAGAACCTGCTTGCGGCCCCGGGCCAAAGGGACGTGGCGGTCCACGCCGCCGGCAAAGGCCGCCACGCCCACCCGGTCGTGGTTTTTGAGACCGATGTAGCCGAGGGCCGCCGCCACCCTTTTGGCGTATTCGATTTTGGGCGGCGCTCCCTCGCCCATGGAGCCGCTGGTATCGAGGAGCAGGTAAATGTTCATCTCCTCCTCTCCCGTAAAGACCTTCAGCAAAAGCCTCTCCAGCCGCCGGTACACGTTCCAATCCACGTAGCGCAGATCGTCGCCGCGGTGGTATCGCCGGTAATCGGAGAACTCCAGGCTGGAGCCCCTCCTCGCGGAGAGATGCTCGCCCTTGCCCCGGGAGGATGCGACCCGCTTGGCCACGATGCGCAGCCGCTCCAGCTTTGCCAGGAAGGTCTCTTCGAGAAATGGAGAATCAAGCTCGGCGGCCATGGCTCAGGGGACCTCGGGCACGCGCTCCCGCACTTCGTCCAGGACTTTCTCTGCCGTAACTCCCGCCGCATCCGCCGCAAGATTGAGAAGCAGGCGATGGAGCAGGCCGGGCACCACAACGGACCGGATATCTTCAAAGGACACATTGGGTCTCTCCGCAAAAAGCGCCCGGGCCTTGGCGGCCAGGATGAGGCTTTGCAGCCCGCGGGGGCTGGAACCATACTGGACGAAGCGCTGGGCCAGCGGCGCGCTCCCCTCGCCATCGGGATGGGTGGCCAGAACCAGGCGTACGGCGTAGTCTTTGACCGCCTCGGCGAGCGGCATCTCGCGCACCCAGGCCCTCAGGGCCAACACTCCCTGGGCGTCGAGGACCATGCGGAGCGGCGCGGGATGGGCGGCCGTGGTCAGGTCCGCAATCCTCGCCAGTTCCGCGTGGCTGGGATAGCGGACCGTGAGCTTGAAAAAGAAACGGTCGATCTGCGCCTCGGGCAGAGGATAAGTGCCTTCCATCTCGATGGGGTTCTGGGTGGCCAAAACCATGAAAGGCGCCTTCAACGGATGGACCTTCCCTCCCACGGTGACGCTCTGCTCCTGCATGGCCTCGAGCAGGGCCGACTGGGTCTTCGGGGTGGCCCGGTTGATCTCATCGGCAAGCACGATATGGGCAAAGACCGGCCCCGGCTGAAAGTCGAAGGACTTCCTGCCCGAGGCGTCCTCGTTCAGGACGTTGGTCCCGGTGATGTCGGCGGGCATCAGGTCCGGGGTGAATTGAATCCGCGAAAACGTGAGGTCCAGGAGATCGCCGAGGCATCGGACCAGCAGGGTCTTGCCCAGGCCCGGCACCCCCTCCAGCAGGCAGTGCCCCCCGCAAACCAGGGCAATAAAGACCTCTTCGACAAGCTCCTCGTGGCCCACCACGATACGGGCCATTTCGGCCTTGACCTCCTCAAAGACCCTCCGGGCGTGGGTCATCTTGTCCCGAAACTCGTTCATGGTTCTCAACGCGCTTGCTTCCATGGACTCCCGGCGCCGAGCCGCCTCCCGTAACAATCTACCTCTTGTCCCTTGCTCCCTCCCGCACCATACCCAGGGAAAGGAAATAACTCTTCACCGTCTCTTTCAAGTCCTGGGGAATCTCCGTCGCGGCCAGGTCTCCCTCCACCTGGCGTTGATATTCCGTGACGATCTCTTCCTTCGGCAGTTGACTCTCCCGCCCCGGAAGCTCGCCCCTCACGGTGAATCCCGCGCGCGCCCCTTCGTTGAAAAGGCTCTTGAGATGGGTTTCCGCCCGGGCCTTGAAGCGCGGGAACTGGATCTGGGGCGGCTTGCTCCCCGGCTGGTCGCCCGGCAGGTTGCCCGGCGCTTTGTCGTCTTTCACCGTAGCGTCGGATCCCATGGAAGGGTCCTTTCGTTCCGACGGCGTCGTGGTATCGCCCTCCATGCCGTCGAGCAGGCTCAGCAGGAACGCCTGGGCCTCCATGAGAGCGCGGCGGTCGAGCTCTGCGCGCGTCTCCTGCTCCAATTTTTGGAGGAGGTCCAGTGCGCCGCTTTTATCCAGCTCGCGCTTCCCGGAGGACCGATCACCCGCGCTTCCCGGCGGGGAAGTAAAGCGAGTGAGGCGCTGGAGAACATCTGCGCTCAGGATACCGTTTTGCAGAGTGGAATCGGAACGGGTCAGGGAGTCGCGAATCTTTTCAGCTTCCGCCCTCAAGTCTGCAAGGGCCTTTTGGGACATGGCCGGCAACTCGGTCCGCGTTACGACTGGGTCTCCCGGACCGAGGTCCCTCAAACCGCGCACCGCCTCGTGCAGGCTCTGCCCGAGTTCCGCTTCTGCCATTTTGCCCGCGAGCCCCTTTTCGGCGACCTCTTCTATAAGACGCGCAGCCTTGAGACTCCGGCCGAGCCCTTCCTCTTCCGCCCTGTTCCCAAGCTCCCGGGAAAATTCTTTAAGCTTTGCGGCCACGGTCTTCACCGCTTCCCGGCGAGACAGCTTGAACCAGTCGAAATCGCCGCCGACGCCGAACCAGGCCACCCCCAACCAGAGCAGAAACAGAGGCGGCGCCACAAAGGCGTGCCAGGACAACCGCCGCTGGAACAGGCCACGGACGTCCACGGGTTCGAGCGCCGACGCGGCCTGTTCTACAACCAGCCGTTCCGCCGGCTCGCTGCCCTGCCGCCGGAGAATTTCCCAGGCCGTCAGCGCCCTTTCCTGCATGCCAAGTCTCCTGTCCAGGCGCAACACGGAGCGCAGGGCGTCGCGTCCACCCCAGGGACGCCAGAGAAAAAAAAGCACCGCAGCGGCAAAAAAGAAAACGGGGGTAGCGGAAAGTGGCCGTGCCCAGGGAGGGAAAAGAGCGCCCATGGGATGAAAGGCCAGGGAGAGGAGAAGAGAGTAGAAGAGCGCGGTGACAAGGATCCGTTCCCTCCGCTTGCTCTTCTCCCAACGCAGGAGACGCCCGATCTTATCCTCGCACAGGGCCCGGGAGTCGGTCACGAATAGGTCTCCCTCACCCTTTTCAAGGCCCATCCGTAGAGGCCGAATCCCCCGATGAACAGGAGTCCGTGGAATACTCCATGGACAGTGGCACCTTCCAGGGTCCAATGCCCCACGCTCAGCGGAAGCAATTCGAGGCCCTCCAGTTCACGCAATAGAAAGGCGACGGGATTGAGGGCAAGATACAGGAGTCCCGAGACCAAAAGCAAGCATACCAGGAAGCAGCGGACAAAGACCCGGCGGCTGTCCTGGCTGTGGTCCCAGAATACGACAGCGAAGAGCCCCCATCCCCCGTATACGAGGGCGTAGAAGAAAAGCAGCGCCCCGGTGGCGACCATGGAGGACAGAGGGGTTCCCTCAATGGCGCCGGCCCAGGCCAGGAGGGGCAGGGCCAGGACGAGAAAAACCGAAGCCTGGAGGACGAGAACTGCGATTTGTCCGGCGGCCACGGCGCCGGCGCCCAGACGCTCTTCCTTGAACCAGCGGGTCAGGCTCCGAAACCTCCACGAGGCAAATTCCTGGTTGGCCGACCGCACGATGAAATAGAGAAGCAGGACAAGCACCCCCACGGCGGTGACCTTGAACAGGTAGGCGGGACCCATCCAGATGCGGGGATCGCCGGCGGGGAGAAAAAGGATGAGACCCTGGAGAAGGGCCACCAGAGCCAAATACACGGCATAGACGACGAACCCCCGTCCCTCGATAAAGTACACCTGGATGCCCTCCTGAAGCACGGGGTTGGATAGGAGCCGCTTCATTCTTCCTCCCCGTCCTGTCCGATGAGGGATACGGCGGCCCGAAAGAGGGAATAGCGGTAGGTGACGACGGCGGCGTCCTCCACCCAGAACCTTTCCAGGTCGCCTTCGACCCAACCGACGATGACGGCCTCGCTTTCGTCCCAACGGGCGCGGGGACGCCCTTCCGGAAAGAAGGAATATCGGAAGAGGGCCTCCCGGGCTTTCTCCTTGAAGGGAACCCGCTGTGCGGAGACCTTCCCGCCAAGGCCTGCCGCGCTTTCCCCCTCGGGACCGATAGTCAGGGTCCGCTTTAACGTGGAGCCCGCGGTAACGTCACCCAGAGGATAGGCCTTGCCGGAAAGAAACAGCCAGCACTCGGTGAGCTCCCGGCCGCTGCCGTTGGCGAACTCCAAGGAAAGGCGGTCTCCCTGGCGAGCCACGTGGACCCCCAGGGAAAAAGGCGCCACCGACCGCGCCTTGAGGAGCCTGAAATTCCATTCCCTGGATGGAAAGCGGAGCAGAGAGCCGCTCGCCCCCTCCTGAATCACCACCGGCGGCGCTGCCTCCCTGGCCAGGCGCGGTTGAACCAATTCCAGATCGCTCCAATCCCGCGCCAATTGGAGACGGATCTCCCTCCTCCGGGTGGCAAATAGGCCGACGCTGGACTGTACCTCGGCGTAACCGTCGGGATAGGTCTCCAATAGGTCGGAGGATACCAGCAGGCCGTCGGGCCGGTGGGAGCCGCGGTCAAAATAAAGATATCCCCCCAATGTGGCGATGCCCACCAGGCAAGCGCAGGCCAGGCCCAGGGTTCCACGGGAACCCCTTCCCCCGAGCCAAAACCAGGCCAAAAGGCCCAACCCGCCGGCATAGAAGAGCAGGAACCATACAAATGGAGCGTGAGCAGCCCCACCGCTGAAGAGATGGGCATCCGAGAGAAAGCGCGAGAAGACATAGTCGTTCCAGCTCAACCAGGGCGCGGGCCTCCTCTCGCCGGGTTCACTCAACAAGTCCGCGAAGAGCTGGGGGAGACCCCGCCACTGCGAAAAAGGCGGCCGCCCCACGTCCAAAGAGAGGTACGACAGTCTTCCCTTTCCTCGCGGCGCCTCAACCAGAACGGGCGCCCCCGCCTCCTGGATAAGGACCTTGCCGCGGGTGAGCCTCGCATCCTGGATCCAGAACCTTCCCGGGGTCCCCAACGGGTAGCCGTAACGCCCCTCCAGGTTGGGTATTGCGGCCAGCTCCCTGAGCCCTTCTACCCGCACCGGCAGAAAGGCTTCCAGAGATGCCTCCCGGTACAGGGCATCATGGAGCCCTCCCAGGACGAGTACCCTTCCACCGCTCACAAGCCAGCTATCCAGCGCAGCGCGCTGAAGAGTGGAAAGATCGCGAAGGGACGGTTCGTAGAACAGCACGGCCCAGACCCCCTGGTAGGCGCGGCTATCGGACGGAAGCTCACCGGCGGGAAGAGAAACCACGGGCGCCTGAAGGCCTCCGGACAGGGGGACTGAAAGAACGGCCCCGCTCCCGGTCACCAGGAGAATCACCGGGGAGGGAGAGAAATGCCCTCTCAGGTCGAACTCCCGGGTCACCTGCACGCCGGGGGCGCGAAAGGTCACTTTCAGGGGACGGGCCATGGAATCGGGATGAACCGTGAACTGGACCCGCCGGCGACCGCCGGCCGCAAGAAAGACCTCCCTTTGGTGGTAGAAGGGATAGGCGGCCATCACCTTGGACGGCCCTCCTTTCCAAACCTCCAGCTCCAGGACTCCGTCCGCGGGTTTCCCCGAGTTGGCGAGAACCACGGAAACCGGAAAGGGCTGCCCGAGCCTGAACAGCCCATGGAAGCCGATCTCGGCCTCCAGCCTCACCTCGGCCGTGGCTTGGAACGCGGATACGATCAGGGCGGGAAGAAAAACGAGGAAAGAAAGGAGAGCCCTGGGAGTCCCAGGAAACATGATTCTCCTTTGGCGGAGCCCGGAAGAGAAAAAAACTAACCTTTGAAATCTACGTCGAGAATTTCAAAGTTACGCACCCCCGTGGGAATCTGTACGCGGACCTCATCCCCCACGGTTTTCCCGATGATGGAGCGGGCAATGGGAGAGCTGACGGAGATCTTGCCGTTCTTCGGTTCCGCCTCATGATCCCCGACGATTTGATAGACCATTTCTTCACCCGAATCCGCGTCCGCCAGTTTCACCGTAGCGCCGAAAAGCACCCTGTCCCCGGAGAGCTGGGAGACATCGATGACCTGGGCACGGGCCAGGGTGTCCTCGATATCGCGGATTTGCCCTTCGATCAGGGACTGTTTTTCTTTGGCCGCATGGAACTCGGCATTTTCAGAGAGATCCCCGTGTGCCCGGGCCTCTTCTATCTCCTTGACAATCTTGGGCCTCTCTACGGACCGCAACCGGCGCAAATCGTCCATCAGGCGTTGCTTGCCGCTCTGGGTCATAGGAGCGCGATCCGGCCGTTCTGCCATGGCTCTATTTCCTCCTTGAAAATAAACAACTATCGCGGGAATCTGAGAACCAGATAACTAATAACTAAAGTTTATCATCCGTACCGGCTAAATCAACCTTGCCGCACCGCCCTATGAAAGAGCCGGCACGGCGGGGTCGTCAACCGCTTGCCTTCCCGGGACCAAAGACGTGACAGGCAACACTGTGGTGGTTGGACCCCGATTCGAGCAGCGGCTCCACCTCCGTGCAGATCTTTTCGCGGAAGGGGCAACGCGGGTGGAAACTGCAACCGGAGGGAGGGTGCAGGGGACTGGGGACGTCGCCCTCGAGAACCATCCTGTCTTTTCTTTGCTTCCTGTCGGTCACGGGCACGGCGGAGAGCAGGGCACGGGTGTATGGGTGTTTAGCGTCCTTATAGATGGTCTCTCCCCGGGCCACCTCCACGAGCTTTCCCAGGTACATGATGGCCACCCTGTGGCTTACCTGCTCGACCATTCTCAGGTCATGGGAAATGAACAGGTAGGTGAGATGCATGGACTCCTGGAGCTCTTGCAGGAGATTGACGATCTGGGCCTGAATGGACACGTCCAGGGAGGATACGGGCTCGTCGGCCACGATGAACCTGGGGTTCACCGCCAGGGCCCGGGCGATGCCTATCCTCTGGCGCTGCCCGCCGCTGAACTCGTGGGGATACCGGTCGTAGTGATCTTCCCGCAGGCCCACCCGCTTGAGAAGCTCCATTACCCGGTCGGTCTTGGTCTTCCCCCGGGCGAGTCCATGGACCTCCATGCCTTCTCCAAGGATCTCACCCACCCGCATGCGGGGGTTCAAGGAGCTATAGGGGTCCTGGAAGATGATCTGCATTTCCTTGCGCATATCCCGCATTTCCGCCTGGGACAAACCGAGAATGTCTTTGCCGTCAAAGATGACTTCACCGCCTGTGGGCTCGATGAGCCGGAGGATACCCCGCCCCAGGGTGGTCTTGCCGCAACCGGACTCCCCAACGAGCCCCAGGGTCTCCCCCTCCTCGATGGTGAGGCTCACGCCGTCCACGGCCTTGACCTCCTGCTGCCCCCGCAACAACCACCCCCCGCCCAGGGAAAAATACTTTTTCAAATTCCGTATATCGAGAAGACTCATCGTTCACTCAACATTAACCCATTGGAAGTCAGACTCCACCTAATCTTCCGACTCCTATAGTCTGATATCTGACTTCTGACCTCTGATCTCGGTCCTCCCATTCATGCCATATAACACGCCACCCGGCGGCCTTGTCCCTTTTCTACTAGCTCGGGCTCGCCTTCGGCACAAATGCCCGCCGCCTTCGGGCAGCGGTCACGGAAACGACATCCCCCGGGCAAATCCAATGGATTGGGAACCACCCCCGGAATCGCTTCCAGCCGCTTTTTCTTCACGCCGCCGATTCCCGGAACGGAGTTTAGCAATCCCAGCGTGTAAGGATGAAGGGGACGTGAGAAGATGGCGTCCGGCGCCGCCTCCTCGACGATCTTCCCGGCATACATGATGGCCACCTCGTCGGCCTGCTCCGCCACCACCCCCAGATCGTGCGTGATGAGCAACAGGGCCATGCCCAGCTTTTGCTGGAGTTCCTTCATGAGATCCAGTATTTGCGCCTGGATGGTCACATCCAGCGCCGTGGTGGGCTCGTCGGCAATGAGCAGCTTGGGGTTGCACGACAGGGCCATGGCGATCATGACCCGCTGGCGCATGCCGCCGCTCAGCTGGTGTGGATAGACGTCGATGCGCTCCTCGGGATCGGCGATTTTAACCAGGCGGAGCATTTCGATGGCCCGGGACCGTGCCTCCCTCTTGTCCGAGCCCTGGTGCAACCGTATGGCTTCCATGATCTGATCGCCGACGGTAAAGACCGGGTTCAGGGATGTCATGGGTTCCTGAAAAACCATGGAGATATCGTTGCCGCGCACCCTGCGCATTTGTTCCTTGTCCAGTTTCAGAAGGTCCCGACCGCCGAAGAGCACCTGCCCGCCCACGATCCTGCCCGGCGGCGAGGGAACGAGACGCATGATGGACAGCGAGGTCACGCTCTTCCCGCACCCGGACTCTCCCACCAGACCGAGGGTTTTGCCTTCGTCGACCTCGAAGCTCACGTCGTCCACGGCGCGCACTTCCCCTTCTGGAGTAAAAAAGGAAGTGCGAAGGTTTTTGACCTGTAACAGCGGCGCCATCTTAGAAAGCTCTCAGAGTTCAGCTACCAACAACAAATTTTTCGCGCGCCAAGACGCCAAGGCCGCGAAGCAAAATTTGCTATCCATTTCTTTCCGAACTGGGCGCGCTTTGCGTCTTTGCGCGAGCAATCGTATTTTCTAACCTGCGTCATTTTTCAGGAGCCACGCAGTCTGGGGTCCAGGGCGTCCCGGAGCCCTTCCCCCACCAGGTAATAGGCCAGGACCGTGATAAAGATGGCAAGCCCCGGGAAGACCGCAAGCCACCACGCAAAGGAATTGCTCCGGGCCTCATTGAGAATGGAGCCCCAGGTCACCAGGTCGGCGGGCACGCCGATGCCGAGAAAGCTCAGGCTCGACTCCACCAAAATGGCTGCGGCGATGCCCAGCACCACCGATACCATCACCGGGGCCAGTGCGTTGGGCAGGATGTGGCGGAACATGACCTGGCGGTTGGAGACCCCCAGGGCTATGGCCGCGGTGACGTAATCCAGATTGCGGATCTTCAAGAACTCGTTACGGGTAAACCGCGCGATTCCCACCCAGCTGGTCATGCCGATGACGGACATGGTCAAAAAGATGCTGGGCGGAAGAAGGGCCGCGATGGTGATCAGAAGAAAAAAAGTCGGGATGGCCAGCATGAGCTCGAAGAGCCGGGAGATCAACAGGTCCACCCAGGAGCCAAAAAATCCGGCCAGCGCCCCGAGAACAATGCCGATGGTGAGGGATATGCCCACGGACACAAAGCCGATGAAGAGGGAGATGCGCGATCCATGGACGACCCCGGCCATGACGTCGCGTCCCAGCTTGTCCGTGCCCAGCCAGTGCTCCGGAGAAGGGTCCGCAAAGGGGGCCCTGAGATCGATGTTGTTGGACCGGTAGGGGATCGGGGGAAAAACCTTGGTCTCGCCTTCAAGCTCCTTGAAGTCGACGTTGAGGAGCTCGGGCGGCCATTTTCCCACGCCCATTTGAACCAGGTAGCTCCGAAAAATCGGGAAGTAACTCGCACCCTGGTAGCGCATATAGTACGGTTTATCGTTGGCCAGGAAGTCCGCGAAGATGGCGACGACGAAAAGTCCCGCGACCACGGTGAGTCCCGCCATGGCCAGGCGGTCCCGCCGGAACTGGCGCCAGACCAGCGACCAATAACCCGCGCCGCGATTTGAACCCGCCGTCCCTACCAACGTTCCCCCATTTTGCGCCGATCCTTGCAAACTCGCCTTCCCGGCACTCACACCTCCCGCCGGCCGAATGCGATGCGCGGGTCCACCACGGTGAGCAGGATATCGGAAAGGAGTATGCCGATGAGGGCGAGCATGGAGCTCACCGTGAAAAGCGCCATGACCGTGGGATAGTCCCTGGCCAAAACCGCCTGGTACCCCAGCTGGCCCAGCCCGGGGATGGAAAAGATCGTCTCGATGATGATACTGCCGCCGATTAACCCGGGGAGAATGGATGCCAGGATGGTCACCATGGGGATAAGGGAGTTTCTGAGTACGTGCTTGAATATAACAACGCGCTCGGCCAGTCCCTTGGCCCGCGCCGTGCGCACGAAGTCCTGCTCCAGCACCTCGCGCATGCCCGTTCTCATGTAACGGGACAAGCCGGCAAATCCCGAATAGGAGAGGAGAAGCACCGGCATGAAGAGATGCCAGGCGCGATCCTGGATTTTCCACCAGAGGGGCCACTGGGGGGAATAGTCGATGGAGGTGAGAGCGGCGGGTGGAAACCAGTAATAGAAATCCCCGCCGCAGAGAAAAACAAGGGCCATGGTGCCGGCCCACACGACGGGAAGGGAAAAGAGAATAAAGGCGGCCAGGGTCGTTGCCTGGTCGCCCAGGGAATAGGAATGGGTGGCTGAATAAATCCCCAGGGGAATGGCGATCAGGTAAACGAGGATGATGGAAAGAATGTTCAGGGTCAGGGTCACGGGCAGGCGATCGAGGATCTTAACCGCCACCGGCTGGTTGTCCTTGAAGGAATCCCCGAAATTGAGGGTGAACAGGTTTTTCAGCCAATAGCCGTACTGGACGTGGAGAGGCCGGTCCAGGCCGTACTGGGCCCGCCACTGGGCAAGGGCCTGGTCCACGGTCCCGCGTTTTTCCAACGAGATCCCCTCCCCGGCCGCCGCACCCAGGCCGCCGCCGGCCAGCAGGTCCGCGGGATCCCCCGGGGCGAGGTGCATGATCAAAAACCCGATGAGGGTGATTCCCAGAAAGGTCGGGATAAAGAGCACCAAGCGCTGGACAATATAGCGCCACATCTGTGTCCGCCCCTACGCTTCCGGCCGGCCGGTATACTTCTGCTCCGAAAGGGGAACCCACCATTCGATGGGGCGCAGGCCTCCCGAGGGCAGTACTTCGACGCCATGGAAACGGCGCTGGACGGCCGAGACCGCCTTGCCGATGAAAAGAAACGTATAGGGTTGCTCGTCGTGCAAGATCTGCTGGAATGCCCGATAGAGCGCGATCCTCTTGCCAGGGTCAAACTCCCTGCGGTAGGCCTCCAGAATTTTGTCGACCCTCGGGTTATTGTAGCCGATCATGTTGGAGCCGTTGTTGGCCGCCTGCGACGAGTGCCAGACCTGGAAGGCGTCCGGTTCATTGACGCTCATCGACCAGCCCAGAATCATAGCATCGAACTTGTGGTTGCGCACGTCGTCAAGGAAGATCGTCCAGTCGAGCTGCCGCACGGTGGCGGCGATGCCATGGCGCTTGAGCTCATCCTGCAGGGTCAGGGCCACGCTGCTGCGCGTGGAATTGCCCGAGTTGAATTTGATCTCAAAGCGGAAGGGCGTCTTTTTCCCGTCGATGACATTGTCCAGCAGGCCGTCGCCGTCGGTGTCCGCCCAGCCCGCCTCCCGAAGAAGCTCCAGGGCCTTTTGGGGATCGTAGGGCGTGCTCTTGAGGCTCCTGTCGTATTCGGGCCGAAAGTAGTAGATGGGGCTGTCCACCACTTGCCCGAGTCCGAAGAGAACCGTCTTGACCATCTGCTCACGGTTGGTCAGATACGTCATGGCCTGGCGCACCCGCTTGTCCCGGAAGATGGGATGGGCGTTGTTCCACCCGATGTAGGTGTACCCGGGAGAGAAGTACACGTACTTCGCAAACTCGCTTTCAAAACGTTTGCTGCCGGTTTGCCTCAGGTACTGCAGGGGCTGAAGGCTCATGAAATCGAGCCCCCCGCTCTTCAGGCTTACCAGCGCGGCGTCCATGTTGTTGATGATCCGGAATCTAAAAAGATAGAGATGGGGTTGGTCGATCCCCTCTTTCCCCATCCCCCAATAGGCGTCGTGCCGCTCCAGGATGACCTCCTGGCCGGTTTCCCATTTGAAAAACCTGTAGGGTCCGCTGCCCAGGGGCTTTCGGGTGTAGTTTTTATTGAATTGCTCGGCGAATCGCTTCACGTTTTCGGACAACGAGCCTTCCGCACCGATGAGTTTCGGAACGGTGACGTTATGCAGCAGATCGTCGGGATCGTAATAGTGGCGCGGCAAAACATCGATGCCGCCAAGCACGCTCTCGTTCAAGAAGTAAGGCTCCCGGGTGTCGAACTGGATGGTAAAGGGATCGAGGAGCCGCGCATCCACCACCGAATCATAGTAGACGCGCAGAAAGGGAGCGTTTACCAGGGGGCATTTGATGGCCTTGAGGCTAAAAAGCACATCCTCCCCTGTGAGCGGGCGACCATCCTGGAAGAGAGCGTCGCGGCGGATCTTAAAGGTATAGGTCAGTTTATTCTCGGAGATGACCGGACGCGCCTCGGCCAGCAGGGGCTTTAACTCCAAGGTCCGCGGGTCGCGTGTCAACAGGCTTTGAAATATAAAGCCCAGCACGGTGCTGGCTCCCGCGTCGTTGCTGGTCAGGGGATTGAGCTGCTCGGGATCGCTCAGCATATGGGCCAGGAGCCAGTCTCCTTCGGAGCGCCCCGGGCCGGCTGATGGCCTATCCCGGGTCTTGCACCCGGAGGTGAGGCTCACGGCCAAGCACATGACGAGAGAAAGTTTTTTCCAAGACATCGTCATTGCGCGGGATTCCGATGCCCGCGCCCTACCCGCCGAGGGATTCGAAGGGGAGCTCGCGCACGGCTCCCGGCGTCTGCTGTACGAACAGGGACCGGGGCATATCCACGTTCACGTCCGGCTCCCGATAGCGGATTTCCCAGGAACTCTCCCCTGGGCCGTGCAGGAGGGCGATCTTCGAGGGAAACAGGCCCGCCCCCGTCTCGAAAAACTCGGAAAAATTTGCGGTGAGTCCCTCCACCCCGCCGGGACCGGTGCGCTGCCACTGGAGGGGTAGCCCGCTCGCGGAGTCGAGCACGACCCGTTCCCCTCCACCCCCGGGTAGCCCGCGTTCGAAGGTCGATCCGTTTCCGTCCCAGGCTCCTTCCACTTTCACGGGGGGAAGGCCGAGCAGAAGGGAGGTCAACTCATTCAACCCGAGGGGGATTCTGGTGAAACGCAGAAGATTGGCCTTTGAACTCTTGCCTCTAAGGATGACCTTTTCGCGCGGCAAAAACGCCATGACCTCATCGCCGTCGGCGGTGAGAACCAGCAGGGCCCCTACCAGCGAAAGCGTTTCCAGGCGAAGGCCGTCGGGGCGACGGACCAGAATGGCCCCATGGAACCCTCCCCGTTCTTGACGGTTCCGGTAACGAACCCGATAGGGACTGCGTAGGGACTGAAGGAGCTCCATCCGCCGGGCAAAACCGGCAAGCAGCGCCTCGCGAGAGAGGCTCGCGCCGGGAGCGGGCGGCGGCGAGGGAGCCGGCGCCACGGCGCATCCCGACAGGACCAGCCCGGCAAGGATGAGGAGCCGGGCTCCCGATGAATAGAGTTTCAGGACGGCCTGCCGGGACGGCCTCAAATGCCTTTCTCCAGCTGGCGGATCTTTTGCTGGATTCTCTTTACCTGATCCGATTCCTTCGATGACTTGAGGGCGTCGCGGTAGCTCTCCAGCGCCCGCTCCGATTTCCTGACCTTGATATAGGCATCGCCCAGGTGTTCGATAATGGTGGGATCATCAACAACCAAGCTCACGGCCCGCTCCAGCTCTTGCACTGCCCGATCGTAATCGCCTTTCTGGTAGTAGACCCAGCCCAGACTGTCGATGTAGAAGCCGTCATTGGGCTCGATCTTGAGGGCCCGGACGATGAGATCTTCAGCCTCGTCGAGATAGATGCCCAGCTCCGCGTAGGTGTACCCCAGATAGTTCAGAGCGGCGGCGTTTTTGGGCTGCAGCTCAATGGCCAGTTTCATGTGCTCGATGGTCTTGTCCTTGTTCTTGCTCTCATCGTAAAGGGCGCCCAGCCGGAAGTGGACTTGATCGTTGCGCGGGTCGAGGGCCACGACCTCCTGGAGAGTGGCGATGGCCTTGGGGAAATCGTTGGCCTTTTGGTAGAGGGAAGCGAGAAGGTTCAAGAGCTCTTTGCGGTTTTTCTCCGCCGGTTTTTCCAGCACCTCTTGAACCGCGCTGATGGCCTTGGCCAATTCGCCTTGCCGGTCGTAGATGGAAGCGAGCTGAATTCGGGACTCGGCGAAGTAATCGCTCTGCTGCGGAATGGCGGCAAACTCATCAATGGCGCGTCGGTCCTCGTTCATCTGCGCGTAGCTCGAACCCAGATAGTAGCGGACCCTGTGATTTTCCGTATTGCCGGCCAGGACGAGATTAAATTCCGTGGCGGCCCGGGCAAAATCACGTCTTCCGTAATAGATGAGACCGATCTTCGTCCGGGTCTCGCTGGGGTCGGCCTCCAGGGCCTGAAGCTTCTGAAAGTGTTCCAGGGCCTCATCCACTTTATTCTGCCCCAGGCTGATTTCCGCGAGCCGCTTTCGCACCCACTCGTTGTCGGGATTGGTGTTCAGCAGGCTCTTGTAGTGCCGCTCCGCTTCTTCGTTTTTCCCCTGTAGCTCGTAAACCAGCGCGAGGTCGGCCAGCACCGCCTCGGATCTTGGATTCAACTCCAAGGCTTTCAGGTAGTTTCCCTCCGCTTCCTGGTACTGGGCCTGCTCCGCGTGCACCCTTCCCAGGTAGTAATAGCCCAGGACGGATCTCGCATTGAGAGCAATCAACCGGTTGAGGTCCTCGCCGGCCGCACCGTAGTTCTTCCCCTTGAGATAAAGCGCTCCCAGGTAGAGCAGCGCCTCTTGATTGTCGGGCTCCAGTTCCAGCACTTTCCGGTATTTTTCAATGCCCTGCTGGTCCTTTCCCATGGCCGTATAGAGGCCCGCGAGAAGTTGATTGGCCAAAAGGGCGTTGGGATCGAGACGGGATGCCTCTTCAGCTTCCTTAACGGCCTGCTTCACTTCCCCGTTTCTGAGGTAAAGCGTGGCGAGCCGCAGTCGCAGAAAGGAATCCGACGGCTCCGCCTCCACCGCCGAGCGGTACTGCTTCAGGGCCTCCGTGAGCTCCCCGTCCATCAGGTGGAGCTCGCCCATCATGAAATGGGCCTCGGCTTTGGCTTGTGCCGGAACGTCGGTCCCACTTCCCCCGAAGCTGCGAGAGGGGTTCCGCGGCAGGCCATTAGTCCGGTTAGGAGCGCCAGGCGAGGCCGGACCGGACGTCGCGCACCCACTGAGGAGGGCGATTCCCAAGAACCCCACAACGACAAGAAGACCCATATTAATAAATAGTTAACACACTGCCCCGGTACGGTCAACGTTTCCCGTTCGTGCCGCGGCATCGTTTGCCCGGGCAGGTTATGAACAAAACTTTTGACCGGCCGGCGGCATACGAGGCCATTTTTTATAGCCTCCTAGGGTTTCCACTTTGATTATGTTACACGGGAAAGTCAATATGCGAGGGAAAGGGAAAATGACCCGAGGCGCCCTCTTCCCAGCCCCCATGCCATTAGAAGCAAAAAAACGAGATATCCGCAAAGACAACCTCTCCGGCGCTCAAGACATCACGGGCAAAGCGGCTTCCCTCGTGCTCCGCCTGGTGCGCGAAAAACCCGCTCTCACGGCAAGGGCGCTTAGAGCGGAAGTGCTTGCGGCCGCGGCGACTCTCTTTGAGGCCCAGCCGGCCATGGCCCCTCTCTACCATCTCTTCGCCCGGATTCTGGCCCGCCTGGACCACGCCGCCTCCGCCGCGGAGGCGGCGAAAGGGGTCCAATCCGCGGCCCGGTCCTTCCTTCGGGAAATGGATGAGCACAATGTGAAACTGGCGCGGCACCTCTGCCAACGCATCCGCCACGGGGACGTTCTATTCACACATTCCGCGAGCCGCTCCGTGCGCACGGCGCTGCTTCATTGCTGGGAGCGGGGAAAACGCTTTTCCGTTGTGTGCAGCGAGTCGCGTCCCGCGTGCGAAGGCGTTGGGCTGGCGCAAATTCTCGCGCGGCGGGGGATCCCCACGTCTCTCACCACCGACGCCCTGGCCTTGTCGCTCCTGCGCAGGCCTCCGGGAGGGGGCCGGCGGGCGGCCATGGCGCTGGTGGGCGCGGACTCCGTTGCACCTGCGGGGCTTACCAATAAAGCCGGCACCGCCGCCCTGGCCTTGGTCGCCGGACAATGCGCCGTGCCATTATACGCCCTGGCCGGCTCCGAGAAATTTCTTCCCGCGGCGTATCCGGTGAAAGCGGCCATCGGCGACAAGCCCCCTCAAGAGATTCTCCGCCGTCCCCCGCGGGGGCTCGATATCATCAACCGCTACTTTGACATCACGCCCCTTAACCAGTTCCGAGCCGTCGTCACCGAGGAGGGTTTCCTTGGGCCCGAGCGCGTGCTGCGGGAATTGAAAAAGCTCCGTCCCCAGCGGGAACTCATCGCCATGCTCAAGCGCCGGCTCCGCCAAAATTGATTCGCCTATGGCTTTCCTTCCGGCTTTTGATCTCCGTCAACGCGGTAATTTTATCTGTTTATCCATTTGTGGTAGTTTTTCTGGGCGCCGAACCCCCTAATCCCATGGAGCTCTCACCGGAACAGGCCAGGAAAGAAATTCTTCGACTCAGCGAAGAGATCGAGGAGCACAACCGCCGGTACTACGTCCTGGATAGCCCCACCATCAGCGATGCCGAATACGACCGTCTTTTCCGCCGGCTGGTGGAACTGGAGAAGGAGTTCCCCCGGCTCGCCTCTCCCGACTCCCCCACCCGGAAGGTGGGCGCGCCCCCGCTGGAAAAATTCACCACCGTGCTCCATCGGACCCCCATGCTGTCCCTGAACAATGCCAACAACCCGGAAGAGCTGGAAGAGTTCCACGACAGGACGCTTCGCTTCCTCAAGGGCGACCCCTCCATCGAATACGTAGCGGAGCCCAAGATCGACGGGGTGGCGGTGGAGCTGGTTTACGAACACGGGCGCTTCGACGTGGGTTCCACCCGCGGCGACGGCGTCAACGGCGAAGACATCTCCCTGAACTTGAAAACCATCGGCTCCATTCCCCTTTCCCTCAGAAAAAGCCGGCGGGGAACCCCCGTGCGGCTGGAGGTACGGGGCGAGGTCTTTCTGCCCCTCCAGGCCTTTCAAAGGCTCAATCGCGAACGTGAGGAACAGGGCCAGACGACCTTTGCCAACCCGCGCAACGCCACGGCGGGATCGCTCAAGCAATTGGACTCCACGGTCACCGCCAAACGCCCCCTGGACATCTTCTGCCATGGCATGGGAGAGGTGGCGGGGGCCAGCTTCTCGAGTCACGTGGAGTTTCTAAACGCGCTTAAGGAGTGGGGTCTAAAGGCCATTCCCGATACGCGGCTGTGCCGCAACGTGGAGGAGGTTATTGCCTACCACCGGGAGATGGAAAGCCGGCGCGAAGAGCTCCCCTACGAGATCGACGGCGTCGTCATCAAGGTGAACGATCTTGCGCTCCAGCGGCGCCTGGGCCAGATCGCCCGCTCGCCGCGCTGGGCCGTCGCCTATAAATTCAAGCCGCGGCAGGCGGCCACGCGGATCGTGGATATTCAAGCCCAGGTGGGGCGCACCGGCACCCTCACCCCCGTGGCTTCCCTGGAGCCGGTGGCCGTGGGGGGCGTGACCGTCAAGAGCGCGTCGCTGCACAATATGGACGAGGTGGAGCGCAAAGGCATCCGCATCGGCGACACCGTGGTCGTCGAGCGGGCGGGGGACGTCATTCCCTACGTCGTCGGCGTGGAAACCGACCGGCGCACGGGCGGCGAGAAGCCGTTCAAGATGCCGAAGCGCTGTCCCGTTTGCGGCGCCGACGTCTTTCGCGAAGAGGGCGAGGTCGCCTACCGGTGCTCGGGTTTCGCCTGCCCCGCCAAGCTGAAAGAGAGCCTGAAATTCTTCGGCTCCCGGGGCGCCATGGACATCGACGGCCTCGGAGAAAAGCTCATCGATCAACTGGTGGAGCGCGGGTGGGTCAAAGACGCCGCAGACCTCTACGCCCTGAGAACAGAAGACATCGCATCGCTGGAGCGGATGGGGGACAAATCGGCCCGGAACCTTCTCCGCTCCCTGGAACGAAGCAAAGGGGCTTCCCTGCCGCGTCTTCTCACGGCCCTGGGTATCCGCCATGTGGGCGAGGCAACGGCATTGCTTTTGGCCGAGCACTACACCACTCTGGAGAACCTCATGGAGGCCAAGGAGGAAGAGCTTATCGAGATACGCGAGATCGGGCCCGAGGTGGCCAAAAGCATCGCGCGTTTTTTCACCCAGAACCAGAACCGCGCGGTCGTCCAAAAACTGCTGCGCGCCGGTATCCGTCCAGCCAAGGTATCCAGAAAGGAAGGAAAGCTTTCGGGCAAAAGCTTTGTCCTCACGGGGGCGCTGGAATCCCTATCCCGCAGTGAGGCGCAAAAAAGGATCGAGTCCCTCGGGGGCCGGTTGGCCTCCAGCGTGAGCCGCAACACGGACTATGTCGTGGTGGGCAGGGAGGCCGGTTCCAAGCTTGGCAAAGCCAGGGAGCTCGGCGTGATCCTTCTGGACGAGCAAGCCTTCCTCGACCTCATCGAACCCTGATGGACAAGCCCCCTCCTCCTTCAAAGGTTCCGGGAACCGGGTCAGCCTGGGACCGCTGGCTGGCCCTTGCCCACGCCATCGACTTTTTGAACGACGGCGTGGGTCGCTCCGTCGCGTGGCTCACCGCCGTCATGGTCCTCGTCACCTTCACCGATGCCTTGATGCGCTACGCGCTCAACACGAGCTTCGTTTTCGTGCAGGAGGTCGAGTGGCACCTGTTTGCCGTGGTCTTCCTCCTTGCGGCCGGATACACACAGCTCAAGGGGGGCCACGTACGGGTGGATATCGTCTATGCCCGGCTTGCCCCGCGCGTGCGGGCCTGGATAGACCTGGTCTTCTGCCTCCTCTTTCTCTTCCCCACTTGTTATCTCGTCATCACGACCTCCCTCCCTTTCGTGGCCCGTTCGTGGGCGGCATGGGAGACATCCGCGGACCCCGGGGGGCTCCCCTTGCGGTTTGTTCTCAAGGCCGTCATTCCGCTGGGATTTTCCCTCATCGGGCTGCAGGGCGTCTCGGAAACCATCAAGAACGCGGCCTCTCTCTTTCCAACCTCGCCCCTCCGCAAAGGTAAGAACCGATGATGGATTACCTGCCGGTCTTCATGTTTCTCGCCTTCACCCTTCTGATCCTGGCCGGTTATCCCATCGCCTATACCATTGGCGGCACCGCCCTCGCCTTTGGTCTTTTCTCTTTCGGCCTTGGTTTTTTTGATCTTCTGCCGCTGCGCATCTGGGGGATCATGACCAACCTGACCCTCATTGCCGTGCCGCTGTTCATTTTCATGGGAGTCATGCTGGAACGCTCGGGTTTGGCCGCGGACCTTCTCGAGACCATGGCTCTGGTTTTTGGCCGCGCTCCGGGCGGGCTTGCCGTATCGGTCGTAGTGGTGGGTACTTTGATGGCTGCCTCCACGGGCATCGTTGGCGCGACGGTGACGACCATGGGACTGATTTCACTGCCCACCATGCTCAGGCGCGGCTACCAAAAGGAGGTGGCCGCCGGCGTCGTTTGCGCCTCGGGCTCGTTGGGCCAGATCATCCCGCCGAGCATCGTGCTGGTCCTGGTGGGGGAAATTCTGGGCGTTTCCGTGGGCGATCTTTTCCTTGGAGCCCTCATACCGGGACTGAGCCTGGCCGCCCTTTATCTGCTCTACATCTTGTTGCTCTCGGTTCTCTTCCCCCATTGGGTGCCACCGCTACCCCCGGAAGAACGGGCGGCGATCAAACCGCGGGAGCTTATGATCAAAGTGACCACGGCCCTCCTCCCCACCCTGGCGCTCATGGTCGCTGTGCTGGGGTCCATCTTCTTCGGCATCGCGGCCCCCACCGAAGCCGCCGCCATCGGCGCTGCGGGTGCCACGGCGCTCACCGTCGTCAACCGCCGCTTCAGCCTCCGGATGCTCAGGGAGGTGTCGCAGAGCACGGCGCGGCTGACGAGCATGGTGTTCGTTATTCTCGTTGGCGCCACCGCCTTCGGGTTGGCCTTTCGCGGCATGGGAGGAGACGAGCTGGTGCGCCGTTTCGTCACCGGGCTTGCCCTTCCCCCCTGGGCCGTTTTCGCAAGCATCATGGTGCTGGTCTTTATCTTGGGCTTCTTTCTCGACTTCATCGAGATTGCCTTTATCCACCTTCCCGTGATCGTCCCCATCTTAAGCGCCATGGGATTCGATCCCCTCTGGTACGGCGTCCTGCTCGGCATCAACCTCCAGGCCTCCTTTCTCACCCCGCCGTTCGGTTTCGCCCTGTTCTACCTGCGGGGAGTGGCGCCACCGGAGCTGACCACGGCTCATATCTACCGGGGGATCGTCCCGTTCGTCTTCATCCAGATCGTGGGGTTAGGGCTGGTAGCCTACTTCCCCGCGCTGGCTACCTGGCTTCCCGGCTTATGGGCGCGTTGAAAGGCCGCAAGAAAACCAGAGGTCGGAGATCAGAGGTCGGAAGTCAGAGGTCAGAGATGGGACTGATCTCCGATCTGGAATTTACTGCGCAGTTCACAAGTAGGCAGCCATACGGCAACCGAGGGGCGGTCAGCCAAGAGACAGCCCTTTTTGCCTTGCAGAGACCGCCGCGGCGCGCTAATGGGATTAAGAGGGGATGTCCCATGGCAGAGCGGAATCCCAAGGAGCAGGTCCGGGTCCATCTCACCGTTTGCGGGGGGGTCCAGGGCGTTTTTTTCCGCGTCTCCGCGGTCGAAGAAGCCGGCCGGCTGGGACTCAGGGGCTGGGTCAGGAACCTTCCCGAGGGATCCGTCGAACTGGTGGCGGAAGGAAGGAAGCAAAAGATCGAGCAGATGATCCGCTGGTGCCACCAGGGACCTCCAGGCGCCCGGGTACAGGACGTGCAGGTGCTGTGGGAAAAATACCAGGGGAGCTTCGAGTACTTTTCGATCAAGAGGTAGTTTTCCCCCATTTTTTCAATTCGGCCGATTCCCCACTATCCCAACGTGAACTCGGTGCCGGCGTTATTTTGCACCGCCCAACGGTAGGCCCACGCGACGGCCGCGGTGTCCCAGAGCGGCATACCCGGCATCTCGAACAAAACCACCTCGCCGTCGCGCTCGCGAGCGGCCACCCGGCCGAGGATGACCTCCCCGAGTTCCCCGGCTATCTTATCAGCGGACCATTCCCCGGCATCGATCATGGAATTGTAGGGTTCCCGGGGCGGCTTTCCTTCGAGCATTTCTTTTTTCCAGGACGCGAATACTCTCGATGTCTTGACCACCTCCGGTGGAATCTGCCCGCTGGCAATGGTAATGATCAGCGCGCCGGGAGATACCCAGGGGGCTTCCAGGACAGGGCTGCGGCAACTGGTGGCGACATCCACGATGTCCGCGCCTTCCACGGCGGCCCGGGCGCTACGAACGGGTTCCACCTCTATTTGCAGCCACTCCTCCATCCGGCGGGCGAACCCTGAGCGGTGTTCCTCCGTCGGGCTGTAAACGCGCACCTTCTGGAGGGAGGGTAGCGCCCTGCGAATGGCCAGGATCTGCCCCCTCGCCTGCCTGCCGCTTCCCAGCAACCCCACTTGCGCGGCGCCCGGCCGGGCCAGGTATCGGCAGGCCACCCCCGCCGGAGCCCCCGTCCTCCAGACGTTGAGATCCTGGCCCGCCACGAGGGCCAGCAAGTGCCCGCTCTGGTCGTCGAAGAGAAGAATGAAAACGGCGTCGCGCGCCCCGGAGTAAAGCGGGAAAGCCCGCACCCCCAACCCGCAGCCGGGAACGGTGGCCGCGACGAAACGGAGCGTGCGCTTCCCTTCCGCCACCGGGATGCGGAGGTCCGCGTGAATGGTCGCTTGAGCCCGCTGGTGGCTCCGCAACGCGTCCGTGACGACGTCAAGGAGACCATCCATGGAAGCCGGGTTCTCGAACAGCGGACGGAGATCGTTTTCTTTGAGCATCAGCGCCATGGCCCGTTTGTAGGACGGCCCTCGATAATTTGCAATATTCCGGCCGCGCGGGGACCCGGATCACGAGGCGCCCTACCGCTCCGGTTGTTATGCGGCGTCGGGGCTGACCAAGCGTGTACGTCCGCCGACATAAAAGAGAACGGTTCCGACGAGAAGGCCGATCACGTATCCGTATGGCAGCCCGAGGGCCAGGAGCCCTACGAGGGCAGCGATCGGAAACTCGTGTCGTGATTGAGCCACGTCCTTGACAAGCCAAATGAGTCCGAGCGCCTCAAAGAGAAGAACGACCCCGAGCAGCGGAAGGGGGAACGCCTTCACAACGTGGTCGAAACCCCCACCGAAGAACAGGCCGAGCGTCAAGAAGAACGTCCCATATAGGACCACCGACCCTCCGGTTCGTCCTCCAAACGCAAAATGCCCTGCCATGCCTCCGGACCCGTGACACGTGGGCACGCCGCCGAACCACGGATTGACCAGATTCATCGTTGCATAGGTCAGTCCGATTTTCCGAATGGTCAGGCGGCGGCCGGGAAAAAGGTCCTCGACGAGCTGCCGAGTGGCCAGGACGGAGTTGCCGAGCGAAAGCGGGATTTGCGGTAAGGCCAGCACCAGAAAGCCGGTCATGATATCGGCGGGGCGCACGACATGAATCGCCGGCAGCTGGAAAGCGAAACTGCGGGCGAGGCCTCCGTCCAAGCCGAAGGCGATCGCATACAGCAAGCCGAGAATCACCACCGGAAGCGCGGCAGGAATACGCCGGTTGCCGAGCAGCAACACCGTGATGGTGAAAGCGCCGGCCGCAAGGGCGTAACCGGGGACCCCGTCCGCCCGTACGAAGTTTCCCAGCGCTACAGAAGCCAGTTTGAGGCCCAGGCCGAACTGAATGCCGCGGACGACACACTTTGGAACCACTCGCGCCAGCCAGTCGAGCAGCCCCGTCGTGGCGAGCAGCAGCATGACCAGGCCGATGGCGATGCCTGCGCCGTAGAGTGTCGCCGCGGATGCCTGTTGTGCGATGACGATGGTCGCCATTGCCTTGAGCGGCTGGACGGGCATCGGCAATCGGTAAACGAGACCCGTGAGAACCTGCATGGCACCGAACATTACGAGGACACTCGTTCCATCGAGACCGGCTGCAAGCGCCATGCCGATGAGGAGCGGCACGTCCGTCCCCATGTCTCCAAAAGCTCCCGCCAACTCGTTTCGGTCGAAGGAAATCCTTGTTCGGTCAGTCATAACCGCTCAAAAGCTCAGAGCACGGGCTGCACCTGGCCCATGTCCGTGACGTCATACCCGGGCAGAGCGCCGATAAGCTCCCGGTACGACCTCCGGCGCAGGAGACGGACCATGGCCCGAATGCGCGGATCGGCCTCCGCCCGGGCCGGGTAGCACAATTCATAGGTTTCATTGTCCACGGGGAGAAAGCCCAGTCCCGCCTCCTCGCTTGCAAGGCGCACGCAGACGCCGGCATCGGCCCAACCTCCGCGCACGGCTTCGGCTACGGACCGATGGTCGCGGGCCAGGTAGCGAGGTCTTTGACGCCCATGAAGCAGCCGGTCCAGGCAGCGGTGGGCCCCCGAGCCGGCCTCTCTCCCCACCCAGCGAACGCGCGAATGCAGCACGGCCCGGACCGAGGACGCCCCCAGAGCCGTGGAGAGGGCGATTCCCTCCTCCCAACCGGCAACCCGGAGCAGCCGGTATCCGCCTCCCAGCTTCTCGCGAACCGACTGAAGGTTTCCATCGGGCTGGTCGCTGGTTGCAAGGTGAATCCCTGCAACGTGGACCAGCCCCCGGCCCAGGAGTTCCAGGGCCTTTAAGCTCGATCGAACCAGGACCAGCATGCGATACCCCGTGGCTCCGGCAAACTCGTGGGCGAGCAAACCTGCGGCGGGATCGCAGCCCGCAACGACCA
>Ga0326597_10000132_pt1 | contig 132979 bp, 109 predicted proteins | sample RVTome_12_FD_203789 | JGI IMG/M metagenome (GOLD analysis project Ga0326597, IMG submission 203789) | Soil microbial communities from uranium-contaminated site in the Upper Colorado River Basin, Wyoming, United States - RVT100D185 | ecosystem: Environmental > Terrestrial > Soil > Contaminated... | reverse complement strand
TCTGGACGAACAACATCCTCTGGACGAACAACATCCTCTGGACGAACAACATCCTCTGGACGAACAACATCCTCTGGACGAACAACATCCTCTGGACGAACAACATCCTCTGGACGAACAACATCCTTTGGACGCAGAGCGTCCTGGGGACAACTGGACTTCCTGAGTGAAATCGGCTGCTCGTGGATGCACTGATCTGCACGTTGTATGAGGTTCTGGGACTAAGGAGGAGCTTGATGTACCCGATAATTGTCTGGAACTAGACTCCGGCAGCCATCGGCGTGCCGGAATAGAACGGCTCCCCGCACCCGCATTAATGGGACTGCCAAACCTGAGCAGAGCCGGCTGGTATTACTACGCCGCTGTCGTCATAACTGGCGGCGCGGCGTTGGTGTGGGCCGGCCTGGACCTGGCATCTCACTCTGCGCTGCTCGACAAGAACCTCGCGTTCCTCCTCGCTTTTACAGTCCTCAGCGTGTTTGCGACGGTCCAGGTCCCAGCCTTACCGATCACTCTATCCGTCGCTGAAGTATTTTTCTTCATGATCCTGCTCCTGTACGGAGCGGGTGCCGGTACCTTAGCGGTAGCCGTTGAGGCCCTTGTGGTCTGGTGGCGCTTTCTACGCCGGGGGAGCCTCGGATTCAAGATCGTTTTCACGCTTTGCGCCAACTGCCTCGCCATGGCAGTCGGTGGAGCGCTCTTCTTCTTCAGCGCAGGAGTGGCACCTTTGGCTTCTGGCGACTTCGAGCAAGATCAAGTTGCCAAGCTCATCCTGCCGCTACTGATGCTCGCGCTGGTGTATTTCTTCGTAAGCTCCTGGCTCGTTGCGTTCGCCGTCGCTTTCGAGCGACGGTCAAGTGCGGTTAGCATTTGGCGCCAAAACTTCGCGGCGTTATCTCTCAATTATCTCGGAGCGGCTTCTTTAGCCCTCCTTTTTGTCGTCTATGTACCGCTGGCAAACCCTGTGTTCTTGCTCGTCATCGGACCGCCGATTCTGCTTCTTTATTTTACGTACGCGACGACCATCAAGAGGGTTGAGGACGCCAAGAGACACCTCGAGAGTCTCAATTCGCTTTATCTCGCGACGATCGAGACACTGGCGACCGCCATCGACGCCAAAGATCAAGTCACGCACGGCCATATCCGCCGTGTCCAGCATTACGCGGTGGCTCTGGCGAAGGCCGTCGGTGTCACCGACGAACCCCAGATAAGGGCCATCGAGGCGGCGTCGCTTCTTCACGACATGGGCAAGCTTGCCGTTCCGGACTACATCCTGAACAAGCCGGGCCCGCTGACACCGACGGAGTTCGATCGGATGAAGACCCACGCCAGCGTGGGGGCGGACATCCTCTCCTCGATTCAGTTTCCGTACCCCGTGGTGCCGGTCGTCCGCCACCACCACGAGAGCTGGGACGGCACCGGGTATCCCGACGGCCTGAAGGGCGAAGGGATACCCATCGGCGCCCGCATCCTGTCCGTCGTGGACTGCTTCGACGCGCTGACGTCCGACCGGCCCTATCGGCCGCGGCTCAGCAACGAGGCGGCGGTCGAGATCATCCGCGAACGCCGCGGCACGATGTACGACCCGCTGGTCGTGGACAAGTTCGAAGAGGTGAGGCAGCAGATCGCCGTCGAGGAACCGGCAGTCCAGCCGCGCCAGGGTCCGCTGGCGGCGATTACCCAGGCCGCGGCGTCGTCCACCGCCGACGCGCCCGTGCTCGCGCGGTTCGACGAGATCTCCGCCAGCTCCGAGGAGATGCTGACGCTGTACGAGATCGCCAGGGCCGTGAGCGGGCCCTTCAGCTTCGACGATGCCGCGGAGATCGTCGCCCGTCACCTGCGCCGGCTGATCCCGGCGACCTACTGCGTGTTCTACACGTACGAAGCCGATGGCGACGAGCTGGTGAGCGCGTACGCGTCGGGCGACTCGGGGCGGATGTTCGCGGGCCTCCGGATCGCGATGGGACAGCGGCTCACCGGGTGGGTCGGCGCCAACCGGCAGACCATCCTCAACTCGGACCCCGTACTGGACCTCGGTGAATCGGCGCGGGCCATGCAGCCGCCGCTCAAGAGCGCGCTGAGCACGGCGCTCGTGTCGGACACCGCGCTGGTGGGCGTGCTCACGCTCTACTCGAGCGCGAAGAACGCCTTCAACGAGGACCATCGCCGGATCATCGAGGCGGTTTCGCGCCAGGTGTCCGGCACGCTGCGCAACGCGATCCACTTCGAAGAACGCAAGAAGTCCTCTCTCCGCGACGACCTGACGGGCCTGCCCAGCATCGAGCGGCTCTGGAACATCACCGCCAGCCTGGGTGAGCCCGGGACCGCCGACGCGGAGGGCGCCGCGGTCATCCTGGTCGACGTGGACAGGCTGCACGACATCAACCAGCGGTTCGGGCGATCTGTCGGCGACGACGTCCTGGCGCGGGTGGCGGCGACGATTCACCGCAGCCTCGAGGGCTCGGAGCTGCTGTTCCGAAACCCGGGCGACGAGTTCGTGGTGTTCCTCGCGCGCGCGGATCGCGCGCACGCCGAGCGCCGGGCGGGGGCGATTCGGCGGGCGGTGCTGGAGGCGGAGATCGCGAACCCGCTCGGGACGACGCCGGTGTCGGTGAGCGTGGCGGTGGCGTCGGTGCCGGCCGACGGGAAGTCGATCGACATCGCCCTCGGCGCCGCGCAGGGACGGCTGCACGGCCGGCACACGCCGCCCGAGCCCGGTTCGATCCACTAGGCCCCATCGACGGGTCCCGCACAACCAGCCCAGTGGTCCGCGGCCGCAGGCAGAGGCTTGCGCGCTGACGGGCCCCCGCCGACAATACTGGCCTGGATACCGCCGAACGGACCTCGAATCTGGATCGCCTCCGCGACTGCGCGCCGCCGCTCGCCAGTCAGGTGGCGACCAGCCAGGACGGGATGACGCCATGCCACGTGCCAACACACAAACCGCCGCTGCTCATGCCGCGCGCGGCTACTTCGGCCGCGCGCTAGATGAGCTCGGACCGATGCTCGACCGGCTCGGTGACTACTCACCCGCCGAGCGGGCGCTGCTGGCCGAAGTGCTGGAGCGCTGCGGGCGTAATCTCGACGCCGAAGCGGTAGCCACAGAGCTGGCGCAGTCTGTAGGTGCGGACGCCGAATCCCGAGCGCGCGCGATACTTGTGCTCGGACACACGACGTGTTCGGCAGGCTTAATCACCGATGCAGTTCAGCATCATGCCTCCGCACTTCGCCTTGCGTTGGCCTCGAGCAATGAACGGCTGGCAAGCCTCGCTTATCTAAGTGCGCTAGAGACCGTAGCGGCACACCTACCCAGACCGGCGTTACTCGCGCACATCGCCGACGCTCGACGGTGTCTCATGCGTGCGGCGGAGCCGTTACTTACGGCTCGATTCCATTACCACGTCGCTAAGTTTGAAGCATTTAACGGCAACCTCACGGCAGCGCGGCGTCATCTCGACACAGCCAGACACATGTTCGACGCTGACCAGCAAGAGTGGCTTGCAGGTAGAATCGCCTTTGCTGATGCAGCGCTTTGCTTTTTTGACGCAGACTATGAGCGAGGCTTGACACTTGCAGAGCAAGCGGTGCGATTCACAGAGCGCACAGGGCATTCAATCAACTCGCTCGAGGCAAGGGGAACGGTCTGCTGGTTTCAGTTCAAGGTGGGGCGATTCGAAGAGGCGAGGGGCCGGCTGATAGGAATCCTGAACGAGGATCCGCCACTGACTGAGAGGCTCCTGTTGCTCGACACGATGATCGAAGTGTTGCTCGCGCAGGGAAGACCTCGCGACGCCGAGGCCATCGCGGCTGAAGCATCAGAAGTCCGCAACAGCCTCCCGTCTCCAGGAAAGACGTTCTTCTCAACGGAGGTGCTGGGCTCTCAGGTGAAGCTGTTGCTGGAAACGAAGAACTGGGTTTCTGCTGAGGCGCTCGCGCGACACGCGGCGGACCTAACTGACGCGCGCCGGTACCCGCTCCAGACCGCGCGGTTTCGATTGCAGCTTGCCGAGGCACTCGTGCAGGAACGCAACACCAGCGAGGAGGTCACGCAGGCATTGTTGTCTGCGCGACTGATCGAGGATCTACCGATCGGTCACCGAGCCTTGCTCGACCGAGTACTCGGCGTCCTGTTTGCCTCACAGGGACATCACGCGAGAGCGGATCGGCATTTCCGAAGGGCGATGAGAGTATTCACCTGCGCAACCGATGTCGCAGGCGCACTGGAGACGGAGCGGACGTACGAACACTGGATTCGAGAGCGCGGCACCACCGAAAGCGCCGCGTCCGGATTGCAGGAACGTCAAGTTGGTGGATTCGGCGATGCCCTCGAGAGAACGGCCGCGTTGATGCACCTCGCGGGGCACGCGGAGCTCCTCGCCCGCGAGTGCGTGGAGCTGCTGGAGGACGCACAGGCAGCACGGAAGCTCGCGCTGGTCGCCACGACGGAGAACGAAGCCCCTGACATCCTCACGTGCAGAGGATGGGACCCGAGCGCCCTCAAGGGCTCAGTCCCCGAACAGGACGGAGTCGTTCTGCTCCCCGCGGGCACGCACGCCGGCCGGCAATTCGATGTTCTGGTCGAGCCCGAAGAAGACCCGCTGTCACGGTTCACGGTCTTTGCGGTGACTCGCCTCGTCGACGCCGCGCTCGCCCTGGACCGCTACCGCCGCGAGGAAAAAGAGCGCGAGTCGCTCTGGCCCCAGGAGGACATGGCCGCCGGCGAGGCGGGCGAGGTCTTCGCCTCCACCGAGATGACCGACCTCCTCGCCACCGCCCGGCGCGTCGCCCCCACCACCCTCCCCATCCTCCTCACCGGCGAGACCGGCACCGGCAAGGAGGTCCTCGCCCGCCTCATCCACCGCACCTCCCCGCGCGCCGCCAAACCGTTCCTCGCCTTCAACTGCGCCGCCGTCCCCCGCGACATGCTCGAAAGCCAGCTCTTCGGCTACCGTCGCGGCGCCTTCACCGGCGCCCAGGAGCCCTTCGCCGGCGTCATCCGCGCCGCCGACGGCGGCACGCTCTTCCTCGACGAGATCGGCGAGGTCCCCGTCGACGTCCAGCCCAAGCTCCTCCGCTTCCTCGAGACCCGGGAGATCCACCCGCTCGGCGAGCCGCGGCCGGTCACCGTCGACGTCCGCATCATCGCCGCCACCAACGCCGACCTCGACCGCCTCGTCGGCGACGGCCGCTTCCGCGACGACCTGCTCTACCGCCTCAACGTCATCCACTTCCGCCTGCCCCCGCTCCGCCAGCGCCGCGAGGAAATCCCCGCCCTCGTCCACCACTTCCTCCTGCGCTTCGGCCAGGAGCTCGACAAGGGCCGCCCGCGCATCAGCGAAGAGACGATGGAATACCTCCTGCTCTACGCCTGGCCGGGCAACGTCCGCCAGCTCTCCAACGAGATCCGCCGCGCCGTCGCGCTGGCCGGACCCGACGGGACCCTCACGCCCGAAGACCTCTCCCCCGACCTCCGCGCCTCGCGCCGCACGCTGCCGGCCGACGCCACGCCCCGCGCCGACGAGCTGCTGATCCAGACCGACCAGCCGCTCGCCACGGTCCTCAACCGCGTCGAGCGGCTCATGATCACCCGGGCGCTCGACCGCTCCGGCGGCCGCCTCGAGGACGCCGCCAGACGGCTCGGCGTCTCCCGCAAGGGGCTCTTCATGAAGCGCCAGCGCCTGGGACTCGTCCCGCCCGCCCCTGACGTCTGAGGCTTCTGGCCGACCGGCCCTTCGAGTACACTCCGTGCACGATGGCCGGCGACGTCAGCGTCCGCGCGCTTCGCACCCTCGAGGAGATCGCGCCGCTCGAGACGCTCCAGTCCGCCATCTGGGGCTACGACGGCCGCGAAAGCCACGTCTACCCCGCGCGCGGCCTGTTCGCCCTGGTCGAGAGTGGCGGCCTCGTCGGCGGCGCGTACGACGCCCGGGACGCGCTCGCCGGCTTCTCCGCCGCCTGGATCGGCCGCGAGCACGACCGCCGACGCCTGTACCTGCACAGCCAGATCGTCGGCGTCCTCGAGCACGCGCGCGACCGCGGCGTCGGCCGGCGCCTCAAGCTGCAGCAGCGCGACTTCGCGCTCGCCCACGACCTCCGGCTCGTGAAGTGGACGTTCGACCCGCTGCGCCCGCGCAACGCGCACTTCAACCTGCACAAGCTGGGCGCCATCGCGCGCCGCTTCGTGCCGAACTACTACGGCCGCCTCGGCGGCACGCTGAACGCCGGCCGGGACACCGACCGGCTGTGGGCCGAGTGGCACGTCGGCTCCGCACACGTCGAACGGCGCCTCCGCGCCGAGGTCGCCGCCGGCGCGCCACCTGCCGGCGCGCCCGTCAACCGGCTCGCACGCCAGGGCGACGCCTGGGCGGTGCCCGAGTTCAGGCTCGACCTCACGGCGCCCACGCTGCTGCTGGAACTTCCGCTGGACCTCGACGCCGATCCGGACCAGACGACCGCGCTCGTGCGCGGGCTCCAGCCGCGCCTGCGCGCCACGTTCGAACACTACCTCCCCGCCTACGCGATCACCGACTGCGTCCGGCTCGCCGACCGGCTCGTCTACGTGCTCCATCGGGACCTGGACGCGGACCTGACCGACGCCGCCAGCGGCTGACGCCCGGGCCGCCCGCGCCTCGAGTTTCCCGCCCGGACACGCGCAAAGCCGCCGCCACGCGCGATCGTTTGGTGTAGGATCGGCCCAATCGCACGCGTTCCCCGGAGCCAGCCATGCCCACACCCCGCATCCTCGCCGCGGTGGCCACCGCGCTGCTCGTCGTCTGGGGCACCTCGCCGGCGACGATCGGCCCTCAGGCCGGGCCGCCGCCTCCGGCGGCGCAGCCCGCGCCGCTCGACGCGCCGGCGCCCGGCGCGCTCACGCCGCGCAACGCCAGCTACTCGATCACCGCGCGGCTCGACCCGGTCACGCGCACGCTCACGGGCACGGAGATCCTGACCTGGCGCAACATCTCGCAGGCGACGGCGAGCGAGCTGCGCTTCCACCTGTATTACAACGCCTGGCGCAACACCGACTCGACGTGGATGCGCGAGCGGACGCTCGGCCGCGGCGACGCGCTCAACGAGCGCCCCGAGCGGGACTGGGGCTGGATCGACGTCAGGGCCATCCGCCGGCTCGGCGCCGACTCCCCGCCGGTCACCCTGACCTCCCGCGCGCGCTTCGTCGCGCCGGACGATGGCAACGGCCGGGACCGGACGGTGCTGGCGGTCGCGCTCGACGCGCCGGTGGCCCCCGGCCAGACGATCAACGTCGAGATCGAGTGGACGTCGCGCGTGCCGCGCACCTTCGCGCGCACGGGCGCCGTCGGCAACTTCTTCTTCCTCGCGCAGTGGTTCCCCAAGATCGGCGTGCTCGAGGACGAGGGCTGGAACTGCCACCAGTTCCACAGCGCCACCGAGTTCTTCGCCGACTTCGGCGTCTACGACGTCCGGCTGACCGTGCCGGCCGGCTGGATCGTCGGCGCGACCGGGAGCGTGCGCGACCGCGGCGACAACCCGGCCGGCACGACGACGCATCATTACTATCAGGAGGACGTCCACGACTTCGCATGGACGACCAGCCCGGACTACCTGGAGCGGAGCGAGCGGTTCGAGCACCCGACGCTGCCGCCCGTCGAGATGCGCCTGCTGCTCCAGCCGGAGCACGCGGGCCAGGCGCGGCGGCACTTCGACGCGACGCGCGCCGCGCTCCGGTACTACGGCGAGTGGTACGGCGCCTATCCCTACGGCCACGTCACCATCGTCGATCCGGCGTGGCAGAGCGGCGCCGGCGGGATGGAGTACCCGACGCTGTTCACCGCGGGCTCGGCATGGCTCGCGCCGGCGGGCGTCACGCGGCCGGAAGGCGTCACCGTGCACGAGGCCGGCCACCAGTTCTGGTTCGGCATCGTCGCCAACAACGAGTTCGAGCACGCCTGGCTGGACGAGGGCCTCAACACGTTCTCGACGGCGCGGACGATCGAGCAGGCGTTCACCCCGAACTACGCGGCCGAGCGGTATTTCGGCGGCTTCATCCCGTGGACGTTTCGCGACGTCGTGATCGACCGCGCGACCGACGGGAACCGGCTGCACGGCTACCGGCCGGCGGCCCGGTCCGACGCGCAGAGCACGCCGACGTTCCGCTACTGGCCCGGATCGGCCAGCGCGATCACTTACAACAAGACGGCGCTGTGGCTGCACACGCTCGAGCGGCACCTGGGCTGGCCGACCCTCCAGCGGATCATGGCCACCTTCTTCCAGCGCTGGAAGTTCCGCCACCCGAAGCCGCAGGACTTCTTCGACATCGTCAACGAGGTGAGCGGCCAGGACCTGACGTGGTTCTTCGACCAGGTCCACCGCAGCTCCTACGTGTTCGACTACGGCGTGGCGTCGCTGACCAGCCGGGAAGCCGGTGGACGCGGCTTCTTCGGCGAAGGGCGCGATCGGACGTTCTCGGACCGCACCAACAGCGGCGGGCGCTTCCAGACCTCGGTCGTCGTCCGGCGGTACGGCGAGGGGATCTTCCCGGTGGACGTGCTCGTCACGTTCGAGGACGGCGAGACGGCGCGCGAGCGATGGGACGGCCGCGACCGCTGGCGGCTCTACGAGTACGATCGGCCGGCCAGGGCCGTATCGGCGCAGGTGGACCCGGACCGGGTGCTGCTGCTCGACGTCGCCTACACGAACAACAGCTACACGCTCGCGCCGCGAGCCGACGAGGCGGCGCGCAAGTGGTCGCTCGCATGGCTGGTGTGGCTGCAGGACGTGCTGCTGACCTACGCGTTCTTCGTCTGAGGGCGGGGAAGCTGCCATGATTATCGTCCGCGCGTTCGGTGACGGCCTGCGCCGCGTCAGCGCGGCGCCCGCGGTGCTGTTCGGCGTCTACCTGCTCACGCTGCTCCTCGCGTTCCCGCTGGCCGGCGTGCTCCGCGGGATGATCGGCGACCAGCTCGGCCAGAGCCTGACGGCCGACCGCGTCGCCGACGGGATCGACTACGACTGGTGGCAGGAGTTCGAGTCGCAGGCGGTGGGGCTCGGTACGACCTTCTCGCCGACGATCATGGGGTTCGGCGCGCCGCTCGAGAACCTGAGCGACCTCCTCGACCACACGGGCCTCCCGGCGGTCATCGGCGGCGTCGTCGCGGCGTACCTCGTCCTCTGGGCGTTTCTCGTGGGCGGCGTGCTCGACCGCTACGCCCGCAACCGCCCGACGCGGCCCGGCGGGTTCTTCCAGGCGTGCGGCGTGTTCTTCTTCCGCTTCCTCCGGCTCGGCGTGATGGCGCTCGCCGTCTACGCGCTGCTGTTCGAAGTCGTGCACGGCTGGCTGTTCGACGGCCTCTACGAGCGCGTCACGCGGGACTTCACCGTCGAGCGGTCCGCCTTCGTCGTCCGGCTGGCGCTGTACGTCCTCTTCGGCCTCCTCCTCGCCGCCGTCAACCTCGTGTTCGACTACGCGAAGATCCGCGCGGTCGTCGAAGACCGCCGCAGCATGATCGGGGCGCTGCGCGCCGGGGCGCGCTTCGTGGCGCGCCAGCCGTTGGCCACCGCCGGGCTGTACGTCGCGGTCGGCCTCCTCTTCGGCGTCGTGCTGGCGGCCTACGCCGCCCTCGCGCCGGGCGCGTGGGCACCGGGCTGGTCGCTCCTGCGCGGGCTGCTGATCGCCCAGATCTACGTGCTCGCGCGGCTGTGGGTGAAGCTGGTCTTCTACGCGTCGCAGACGTCGCTCTTCCAGGCGGCGCTGGCGCACGCGGGGTACACCGCGGCGCCGACACCCGCGTGGCCCGAGTCGCCGGCCGCCGAGGCGATCGGCAACGCCGCGCCCTGGCGCCCCTCCTGACGCGAGCCGCGCCCTCATGTGGACCGCGCTGTTCATCCTCATCGCCGGATTCGCCGTCTTCGTCCTGCCGCTGCTGGCGTTCGTCCGCGCGAGCCGGGCGCTCGCCGAGATCCGGACGATCCGGCGAGACCTGGAGGTGCTGAAGCGGGCGCCGCGGACGGCGGCGGCAGCCGAACCGGCGTCCTGGCCCCAGGCCGCGGCACCTGCCGCCATTCCCGCGCCCGAACCCGCGCCACCCGCCGTGCGCGCCGCCCCGCCGCCGCCGGCGTCGCCCGCCCCGCCGGCCGCCGCCGCCGCCCGGGTCGAGAGCCTCGAGGCCCGGATCGGCTCGCGCTGGTTGCTGTACCTCGGCGTCGCCGCCATCGTGATCGCGGCCAGCTATTTCGTGAAGCTGGCGTTCGACAACCGGTGGATCACCGAGACGATGCGCGTGGCGATCGGCGCGGCGGGCGGCGCCGCGCTGGTATGGCTGGGCGGACGGTTCGTACGCGCGGGTTACGCGCTGTACGGCCAGATGCTCGCCGGCGGCGGCATCGCCATCCTGTATCTCGCGATCTACGCGGCGTTCAACTTCTACGCGCTCGTCGGCCAGCCCACGGCGTTCGCGCTGATGCTGCTCGTGACCGCGCTGGCCGCCTGGCAGGCCGACCGCCACCGGTCCCAGGGTCTCGCGGTCATGGCCGTGGGCGGCGGCTTCCTCACGCCGTTCCTGGTCGGCGGGCGGCTCGACGCGCAGGCGGCGCTCTTCGGCTACGACGCGATCCTGGTGGCGGGGACCGCGGTGCTGGCGCGCCGCCGCGACTGGCCGGTCCTGAATTTGGTCAGCTACTGGCTCGCCGTGGTCACGATCGGCGGGTGGCTGGCGGTCTTCTACACGCCGGACGCGTACCTCCGCACGGTCCTCTTCCTCACGCTCTTCTGCGCGCTCTTCGGCTACATCCTGGCGCAGCACGCCACGGCGCGTGATTCGCTGACGGTCGGCGTCCGCCGCGTGCTCGCCACCGGGCCGCCGCTCTACTACGTCGTATCGGTCACGCTGCTCTACCCGCACTCGCTGGCGCTGCTGCTCTTCCTGATCGCCGTCACGCTCGCGGGCATCGTCGTGTCGCGGCGGCTGGAGTCGCGGTGGGGGCCCGTGGCGCTGTGGATCGCCGTCGGGCTGCCGCTGCTGGCCTGGGCGGACGCGCGCGCCGGCGCGTCGTGGCTCGTGCCGGGGGGCACGGTGATCCTGGCGATGTACGCGCTGCACCTCGTCGCGCAGCTCGACCACCTCCGGCGCGACGACGCCCGCCTCGAGGCGCCGGACATCATCCTGCTGCACCTCAACGGGATCGGCACGTACGTCCTGCTCCACCTGCTGCTCGACGGCTGGCACCTCGACTGGCTCGGGGCGATCGCCGCGGGGCTGGCGGGCTGGCATCTCTTCCTGCGCAACGCCGCGCGGCGGTGGCACGACGAGCTGCCCCCGCACTTCACCGCGGTGACGGCGACGCTCGCCGCCGTGGCGGTCACGCGCTGGCTGGGCGGCGATTCACTGGTCATCGGCTGGACGGTCGAGACGGCTGCGCTGACCGCGATCGGCCTGCGCGTCGAACGCGAGTGGCTCCGGATCTCCGGCGCGTTCCTGCTCGGGCTGGCCGCCGTGCGTCTGTTCGGCCTGCTCTTCGAGCCGATCGACGTGCACTACGTCGTGGTCCTCAACGCGAAGGTCGCCACGACGCTGGTGGTCGCCGCGGCGTTCGCGTCGCTGGCCTTCCTCCATCGGTGGCGCGGCGGCCCGCTGTCGGCGCGCGTCTCGCGCGACGCCGAGTTCTTCGCGCTGGTGGCGCACCTGCTGGTCCTGGTGCTGGCGACGACAGAGATCAACGCGTTCTTCGAGCTGCGCGGGGCCGGCCGCCCGGCCTCGATGGCGCGTGCGGCATCGCTCGCCGTCGCGTGGACGCTGCAGGGCGCGGCGCTCATCAGGCTCGGCCTGAGCCGGGGGCGCGGCTGGCTGCGAATCGCCGGCGCCCTGATCCTGGTCGTCCCGGCCGGCTGGCTCGTCGCGGTCCTGTGGGTGACGGCGCTCGCCAACCTGGCGCCGCCGGCCGGCTACGTCGTGCTCGTGAACGCGCGCGCGGCGGCGGCGCTGGCGGTCGTGGCGGCGCTCTACGGGATCGCGGCGATGCACCGGCGCATGCGCGGCCGGCTGCCCGGCGGCGGCGGCGCCGAGACGGCGACGGCCGTGCTGCTGGCGAGCGTGATCTCGCTCGGGCTGCTCAGCGCCGAGATCGGCGCGTTCTGGCGCCTGCGCGAGGCGGCCGCGTCCGGCTCGTACGAGTTCGCGCGCCAGCTCAGCCTGTCGGTGACCTGGGCCGCGTACGCCGCCGCGCTCATCTTCATCGGCATCCGGCGCCGCTACCGGCCCATCCGCTACTTCGCGATCGCGACCTTCCTGGTCACGATCCTGAAGGTCCTGGTCGTCGATCTGTCCGAGCTGGAGCGCCTCTACCGTGTCCTGAGCGTCGCCGCGCTCGGCCTGCTCCTGCTCGTCGCGTCGTACCTGTATCAGCGGTTCCGCGACCGGCTCGGCACGGAACCCGATCCGCCGGCGCCACCCGCCGGGGACTGAGAATCGGTGAAGGTACCGGCCACGGGCTCCAGGCTCCAGGCGTCAGGAAGCGTTCGAGGGGTTTTTCCGATGCCTGAGGCCTGGAGGCTGAAGCCGACGCATGCTTCCATAGGCTCTGAGGTATAGTCGCCACATGCCCACCATCGCGGAGCAGATCTCGTCCTGGATGCGGCGTCAGGCCCAGGCGGCCGGCGCGCGTGGGTTCGTCGTCGGCCTCAGCGGCGGGGTCGACTCGGCGGTCGTGGTGCGACTCAGTCAACTCGCCCTGCCGGGTCACGTCGTCGGCGTCATCATGCCCTGTCATTCGGATCCGCGCGACGAGGCGGACGCCCAGCTGATCGCCCGGCAGTTCGACCTCCCGGCGGTGCAGGTCGACCTCGGCACCACCTACGACCCCTTCGTCTCCCGGGTGAACGAGGCGACCGCGCAGCTGCCCGCCGGCGAGGCCTCCGACGATCTGCGCGGCCGGCTGGCGCTCGCCAACGTCAAGCCGCGCCTGCGCATGACGACGCTGTTCTTCGTGGCGAACTCGCTCAACTATCTGGTCGCCGGCACCGGCAACCGGAGCGAGATCGCGATCGGGTACTACACGAAGTACGGCGACGGCGGCGTGGATCTGCTGCCGATCGGCGGGCTGCTCAAGAGCGAGGTGCGCGCGCTCGGGCGCGAGCTGAAGGTGCCCGACGCGATTCTCGGCAAGGCGCCGAGCGCCGGCCTGTGGCTGGGACAGACCGACGAAGGCGAGATGGGGTTCACCTACGACGACCTCGAGCGCTACCTCACGGGGGGCCCGACGACCATCGCGCCGGCGCTGGCCATGCGCGTCGAGCGGCTGGTGCGCGCCAGCGAGCACAAACGGGCGCTGCCCCCGATTCCGGGCTTGTCGTAGCAGGCCGTGGTGAACGTCGACACGGCCTGGACCGCAGCGCGGTCGGAGACACCGCGCCGGCCGGTTACCCGAACCCGATCGACCCGGTCGTCTCCCAGCCCCTGCGCTCCTCGTCCGCCGCCTGGTCCGCCTCGTCGGCCCGCGTCAGCTTGCGCCGGGCCCTGTTGACGGTCTCGCGCACCAGCGGGTCCTCGTGCTCGGCCCACCGGTCCAGATCGGCCTGCAGGTCGTCGAGGCCGAGGTCGCCGACGGCGTAGGCGGCGCAGGACTTGAGCCACGAATCCTCGCTGCTGAGCAGCGTCTTCAGCGCCTCGCGCAGCGTGTCGACCGGCGCGCCGACCAGACGGTTGGCCAGCCGCGCGCGCTCGGCGAGGCCCACCTGCGGATCGACCAGCGGCAGCACGAGGCTGCGCAGCTGCGGCTCGAGGACGTTCTCGAGCCACTCGAGCGCGTTCGCCCGGATGCGCGCGTCGGACGAGCGCAGCGCCACGTAGACCGAGTAGATGTCCAGGCGCGGCAGGAGCAGTCCCATCAGCCGGAAGATCCGCTCGATCTCCCGGTCCATCGACTGCTTCAACGCGACGATCACCGGATCGCGGGGATCCAGGTCGCTCATCGCGCCCAGCACCTGGTATGAACGATAGTGCCCGGTGATCTCGGCGACGAGCAGCTCGTCGATCGCGTCGGGGTCGAGCCGCAGGTCGGCATGAGCCTGCCGGCGCTTGTTGAGCGCCGCGATGACGCGGTGGCGCAGGCTGGTGTCGGGCTGGAGCAGCGACTCGAGCAGCACCTGTTCCGCGCCGGCCGACCCGATGCGGGCGAGCGCGCCGGGGATCTCCCGGCGGATGGCGAGTCGCGTGCCGGCGTCGAGCAGGCGCTCGCGCAGCAGCGGCAGCGCCGCGTCGCCCATGGCCGCGAGCGCGTCGGCCGCCTCGTGTGCGAAGGCCGTCTCCGCAAGACGCCGGAGCAACGCCGGCGCCGCCGCGGCCCGGCGCCGGCGGCCGGCCGCGCGGATCGCCTCGCGGGCGACCGCCTGGTCGGGGTCGGCGACCAGCGCCGCCAGCTCTTCGTCGAACGCGTCCGGCAGCCGATCGAGCAGCCGGACGGCCTCGAGCCGGGTGCGCGCCGCGTCGTCGCCGTCCTCGCGGACCATGGCGTCGAGGATGGCGCGCGCGGCATCGAGGTTCTGGGCCGGCCCGGGGTGCGCCAGATACGCGACCAGCCCGGCGCGAATCGAGAACCCGGCCACGTCGCCGAGCTCGGAGATCTTCTCGAGCGGATCGATGCGCGTGTGGTGGACGAGGAACAGCAGCGCCTCGGTGCGGACCTCCAGCTCGTCGTCGGTGAGCAGCGGCTCCACGTGGCCGGCCACCGAGGCGTCGCCGTTCGCGTTGAGCAGCGCGATCGCGCGCCGCCGCACGTCGACCGACTCGTGCGAGAGCAGCGCGCACAGGGCCGGATGGGCCATCCGCGGCGAATCCGCCTGCATCTGGTCGAGCGCGTACAGAATCTCGTTCGGGTCCCTCGACGCGAGCCCCTCGGTCAGCAGCTCGGCCGCCGATCGCTCGAGCACCGTCGCCGCGGCCGCGCGCTCCGTGCTGAGGCGATGGCCCCGGATGCTGTCGCGGATGACGTCGAGGTAGGCCGATCGCAGGCGCAGCGCCACGGCCAGCCAGGCCGCGACGAACACCAGGTTGATCGCCGCCGTGCCGCGGACGCCGAAGCCCAGGCCGCCGCCCGCCACGAACCCCTGCGTGGCGAGGCCCAGCAGGACGGCGCCGACCGCATCCGCCAGCCGATTGACGACGACGTCGATGGCGCCGCGCACGCGCGACCGGATGCCGGGTGGCAGCGGCAGAAACAGCAGCTCGTGGCCCGCCTTGTCGACCGAGAACCGCAGCGTCTGGTCGGCGGCGTTGGTCATCAGGACCGTCCAGAACCCCGGGATGAGGAACACGAAGAGCGATCCGGCGCCGAGCGCCAGGGGCAACAGCAGGATCGTCACGACGATGCCGAAGAGCCTGAGGAGCGGGCCGGTGGCCAGCAGCTGCGCCGCGAACGCGACGAGCCCGAACGCGACGTTGAACTGACCGAAGAACCGGGTCAGCCGATCCGCGTCGCCGGCGAAGCGCTCGTCGGCGACGAGGCTGAGCTGGAAGCCCGACCACTGCGTGACGATGGCGAGGAAGAAGACCGTGGCGGTGATCAGGCGCAGGTAGCGATCCCGCCGGATGATCGACAGCGTCTCGCTGAACGGGGCGCGGCGCCGCTTGGCCGATCCGGAATGTCCGGTCCGTGGGCGCGCGATCGCGGTCACGAGCGCCGCCGCCAAGCCGATGAGCGCGGCGAGCACGAGCAGCAGGTTCTGCGCGCCGCCCACGACGCCGACGAGCGTGCTCGCGATGAGCCCGCCGCCGATCGCCCCGAGCGACGCGCCGGCGCCGATCACGCCGAAGATGCGCTTCGCCTGCCGGGCATCGAACAGCCCGCCCATCAGCCCCCAGGCCTGCACCGGCGCGATGATGCCGTAGGAGTTGACCCAGATGTAGAAGACGCCGGAGAGGCCTGGAAACGGCAGCGCCCGGAAGGCGTACCAGAAGAACAGGGCGTTGAGGGCGAAGAACGTCAGGCTGGCGGAGATCATCCGGCGGTGGCCGATCCGCGACGCCAGCCACTCGTAGAACGGCACCAGGAGCGACAGGACGATCGGCACTCCGGCGTAGACGTAGACGAGGTTGTAGGCGCCGTACTGTCTGAGAAAGAGCGCGTTGCGGATCGGCTTGGCGAGCAGAAACGACGCCACCACGACCGCCATGTAGGCGACGCTGAGCAGGACGATCGCCCGCTCGCCCGGCCGGACGTCGAAGATCCTCCGAAGGCTGGGCATGGACTGCGGGGGGAGTTTACCTCATCCCCGTGCGCCGGGCGGGCCCGTCCTGGGGCCTCGGCGCCCTTGCCGAAGCGGGGTCTATCGCTTAGGCTTGACCGTTCAGACCGCTCCCGTGCGGGTTCGCGTTGCGGCGCCGTCCGATGCTGCAGAAGCTGCTCTCGCCCGTCGTCGAGGTCCGCAGGGAGGAGGCGCCGACGCTCCTCCTGATGTTCCTCTACTCGTTCCTGGCGATGATGGCGTACAACGCCATCAAGCCGATCACCCGATCGGCGTTCATCAAGGACCTCGGCGCCGACAATCTGCCCTACATCCTGCTGGCGGCCGGCTTCCTGATCGGTCTGATCATGTCGGGCTACGCGTGGCTGCTCGGGCGGCTGCCGCGCCGCTGGGGCCTGCCGATCACCCAGGTCCTGATGGCGGGCCTGCTGGTGGTGTTCTACTTCCTGTTCCAGACCGAGCAGGAGTGGGTCTCGGTGGCCTTCTACCTGACGGGGCTGGTGCTCGGCATCCTGCTCATCAGCCAGTTCTGGACGCTCGCCAACATCCTGTACGACCCGCGCCAGGCGAAGCGGATGTTCGGCTTCATCGGGGGCGGCGCGCCGCTGGGCGGCACGGCGGGCGGCACGCTCGCCTACTACGCGCCGGTCATCGGGACCTACAACCTGCTGCTGATCAGTGCGGCGGTGCTGCTGGCCTGCGCGGCCGTCGCGTCGATCATCATCGGCCGCACCAAGCCGGCGGAGACGGTGTCGGCCGAGGCTGTCGAAAAGAAGGGGGTCGGCGCCGCCGAGGCGCTCCGGCTGCTGCGCGGCTCGCGCCACCTGCAGATCATCGCGCTCGTCATCAGCTTCGCGGCGATCGGCGCGGCCATCATCGAGCAGCAGCTCAACATGGCGACCGAGGCGACGAAGGGTCGCGCGGACGTCGACGCGATCACGGCGTTCCTCGGCCTGATCGGCATCTGGATGTCCGCCATCAGCTTCTTCGTCCAGGTGTGGTTGACGAGCCGCATCCACCGCTTCCTGGGCATCGGCTTCGCGCTGCTGATCCTGCCGATCGGCCTCGGCGCCACGGCGACCGTGATGCTGCTCAACGCCGCGCTCTGGGCGCCGGCGATGGCGCGCATTCTCGATCAGTCGCTCCGCTACACGGTGGACAAGACGACCCGCGAGATCCTGTTCCTGCCGTTGTCGTCGGACATCAAGATGCGCGCCAAGCCGTTCGTCGACGTGACGGTCGACCGGATGGCGAAGGCGACCGCCGCGCTCCTGCTCCTGGTCCTCGTGCAGCCGTGGGGCCTGGCGCTCGACTGGCAGCGCCTGAGCTTCGCCAGCCTCGCCGTGATGGCGCTCTGGATCGTGATGGCGCAGCGGGCGCGGCGCGGCTACCTCGAGGCGTTCCGCGCCAGCCTCGAGCGCCGGGACGTTACGGCGGCGGAGGTCCGGCTGCGCGTCGCCGATCTGTCCACGGTCGAGGCGCTGGTCGAGGAACTGTCGCACCCCGACGAGGCGCGCGTGCTCTACGCCATCGACCTGCTGGAGTCGCTCGACAAGCGGCATCTCGTGACGCCGCTGCTCCTCCACCACGACTCCGCGGCGGTGCGCTGCCGCGCGCTCGGCGCCATCGGGGCGCAGCGGCCGGAGATCGCCGAGAAGTGGATTCCCGCGATCCAGCGGCTGCTGCGCGACGACAGCCCCGAAGCGCGCGCGGCCGCGGTCGGCGCGCTCGCGTCGATCCGGCAGGTGGACACGGCCGGCCTGGTGCGGCCGCTGCTCGCGGATCCCGACCCGCGGATCGTGGCGACGGCGGCGATCGCGCTCGCCGCCAGCGGCCGCGAGGAGGACGCGCGCGAGGCGGACCGGGTGCTGACGGCGCTCGTCGAGGACTGCACCGACGCGACGTGCCACGCCCGGCGCGACGTCGCCGCCGCGCTCAAGGTCGTCCCGAACCCGCGGTTGTACCCGCTCCTGGTGCCGCTGCTGCTCGATCGCGATCCGGCGGTCGGCGAGGAAGCGATCCGGACCGTCGTCGCGGTCGGCGGCCACGACGCCCTCTTCGTGCCGGCCCTCATCACGCTCCTGCGCCACCGGCGGCTGAAGGGGGCCGCGCGCGCCGCGCTGGTCGACTACGGCGAGCCGGTGCTCGACGCGCTCGCGCATTTCCTGCGCGACCCGGGCGAGGACGTCTGGGTGCGACGGCATCTGCCCGCCACGATCGCCCGGATCCCGGGCCAGCGCGCGATGGACATCCTGGTAAACGCGCTCGACGAGCAGGACGGGTTCCTCCGCTACAAGGTCGTGCAGGCGATCGGCCGGCTGCGCCGCGAGCGGCCCGATCTGACCTTCGCGCGCGAGCCCATCGAGCGGGTCGCCTTGCAGGAGGGACGCCGGTACTTCACGTACCTGACGCTCCACCACAATCTGTTCGCCCGCGCCGGATCGCCGGGAGACGCGCTGCTCGCCCTCGCGCTCGAGCAGAAGACCGCGCGCGCGCTCAACCGCATCTACCTGCTCCTCGGCCTGCTCTATCCCTGGAAGGACGTCGCCGCCGCGCGCTGGGCCATCGAGCGCGGCGACGCGCGGTCGCGCGCCGGCGCGCTCGAGTACCTGGACAACGTCCTCACCGGCGCGCTCCGCAAGCGGCTGATTCCCGTCCTCGACGATGCGCCGCTCGACGAGAAGGTGCGCAAGGGAATGGCCACGCTCCGCAGCCGTCCGCGCGACGAGGAAGAGACGCTGCTGGAGCTGATGAACGACGAGGACGAGGTGATCGCCGCCGCGGCGATCGACTGCGCACGCGCGCGCGGCATCTGGGCGCTCGAAGCCGACATCGAGCACGTGCTCGCCCACCGGGACGTGCGCGACTGGCACGTGTTCGAGGCGGCCTCGTGGGCGCTCGCCGAGCGCCGGATGCCGGCTGAGCGCCGGCGGCAGCGCTGGCTCGAGCCGCTGCCGGCCACCGTCATCGCGGACCGGCTTCGGCGACTGCCGCTGTTCGCGTCGGTCAGCGTCGACGAGCTGTTCCGGCTGGCCGCGGCGGGGCGCCAGGTGCGCTACGAGCCGGGACGCGTGCTCGTCGAGGCCGGCGCCGTCCCGACGAGCGCGCAGTTCCTCCTCGACGGCCGTGCCCAGGCGGGCGCCGACGGCGACGCGCGGCCGATCGACGCGCCGGCGCCGCTCGAGTTCGCCGAGCTGCTCGAGGCCCGGCCGGTCGCCGAGACGATCCGGGCGGCCGACATCGCGGTCACGCTGACGCTGACGGCCGACGAGCTGCGGACGCTCTTCGCCGACAACACGGATCTGGTCGAGGGGCTGTTCCGGACCATCGTCGGCCTGTGGACCGCCGGCGAGCGCCATGTCGTCACGCGGGGCGAGGTCGGCCGGGAGATGCCGGTGACGGACGACGGCGAGCTCTCGCCGATCGACAAGGTGCTCGCGCTGCGCCGCGTCGGGATCTTCTCGCGCGTGGGGGCCGAGGAGATGCTGCAGCTCGCCGCCATCGCCCGGCAGGTGCCGCTCGAGCCGGGCGCGATCCTGTCCCGCGAAGGGGATGCGCCCACGCTGTGCGTCGTGCTGTCGGGTGAACTGTCGCTCGAGCCCGCGGCCACGTCCGGGAACAGCGCGGCGACCGCCGGCCCTGGGGACGCCATCGGGCTCGTGGCGACGCTGGCGGGCACGCCGCTCGGCTGGAGCCAGCACGTCGTGCGCAAGGGCCGCGCGCTGCGGATCGAACGGGAAGACCTCTTCGACCTGCTGGGGCAGCGCCCCGCGCTCCTGCAGCAGATCTTCAGCGCGCTCTTCCGCAGCGCCCAGCAGACCTGACGGCGCTAGCCGTGCTTGCTCGCCGGAAGGTGTACGAAACGGTCACATTCTCGCAAGCACGGCTAGGCCGCGCACGGCGCGGCCCGCGAGGGAGCGGCGCGGGGCGGAGGGGCCCCGCGAGCGACCGAGCCGGGGTGTGGGGCGGAGCCCCACGCTAGGTGCCCTCGTCGTCGGGCCAGCGGTCGTGGCCGCGCTCGAGCCCGACCAGCTCCCAGCCGCCGGCGCCGCGCCGGAAATACACCCGCGCCGGCCGGGCCCAGCCCGTGTGCTCCGCGCTCTCAGCGACGATCGCGGCCGCCACGAAGCCGCCGGCCGCGAGGAGCGCCGCGGGCGCGTCCGCGGCTGGTGTCGTGACGATCGACTCGCCCGCCGGTGCGTGCGCGCCGGTGGCGTTGTCGAACCGGTACCAGCGAAGGCGGTAGCACGCAGCCGGCTGCGCCACGCCGGCCCGGACGGCCGCGTTCTCGAAGGTCAGCCGGCCCGCCCGGTCCAGCCGCACCTCGTCGATCGGATTCACCCCGTTCAGCCACGCGCGGAGCACCTTGTCGCGGCGTTCGACGAGCGTGCGCGTGACGTACTCGGTCGCCCGGGGATCGCTGTACTGCGCCTTCTCGACGATCGCCCGAATCGCCTCGCCGGTGAACTGCGCGACGATGCGCGCGCCCCAGAACGCATCGTCCGGCCGCATGTTCGCGAACGCCGGGTTGGGGTACTCGGGTCGCCACGCGGTGGGATGGAAGAAGTCCGACTCGAACCGCCCGACCGAGGCCGGCACGTCGGGATAGCGGACGCGCATCCAGGGACGGACCCAGAGGCCGAGCGTCGCCAGCGTGAGGAAGCCCGGCCGGGGCTCGAACAGGTACTCGTTGCCCGCGCGAGGCGACTGCGCGAACGCCGTGCCGCTCCCCATGATCGACCCGAAGTCGAACATGAAGTGCTTCACGTAATGTGCGCCCTCGGAGGACTCGGTGAGCATGTCGAGGCTGTTGACCCTACGCGAGTCGTCGTGGTTCAGCCAAGCGGCGAACACGCGGCTGCCACGCAGCTCGCGCCGGTGCTCGTGCGGGAAGATGTCGTTCGGATCGTCCGGCCGCGTGCCGTGGTACTGGAAGCTGCCGAGCGGCTGGCCGTCGGCGAAGCGGATCGCGAGCGCGCGGTAGGCGCCGTTCGGCAGGCGCGCCGCGCCGCCGAGCGCGGCGTCGATGTCGGCCCACGTGAGCGGGCGGCGCTTGCCCGACACGGTGTCCCTGATCGTCGCGCCCGGGCGAATCCTCGTCTTGCGCGGGTCGAACTCCACCAGGTAGACGTCCACCACGTGATAGCCGAACGCATGGTAGAGCGCCGTGCCGACCATCTCCGCGCCGCTGGCCATCTCCGGGTTCGACGGCGGATCGAACTCGACGTGGTAGATGTGGTTGGTCGCCGGATCGGCGACGCGCAGGCCGGGCTGCAGCCCCTCGTCCTTCCCCTCCACGATGTCCCAGCCGTCGATCGACAGCCGCTCGACTCGGTCGGGGCCGCGCACGATCTCCGCGATCGACACGGGCCGCGCGCCGATCCGGTTCGTGAACCAGGACGAATCCGGCACCTCGCCGATGGTGTTCACGTTGACGGCGGGCCGCGGCTCGCGGTCGCCGGGCGCGAAGAACGTGTGCTCGACGAAATCGTAGAGGTTGCCCCGGTCGGTCGGCTGGACCTTGCTCGCGTCGACGGCCCGGTCGTCGTCCACGCGGATGGGATCGTCCGGGAAGAACTTCGGCGACGCGGCCCCGGCGATCACGCCGAGCGCCGCCGCCACGGCCAGCGCCGCGACCACCGGGCCCATGACCCGCCTCGAGCGCAGGCCCGACGGCCTGCGCCACTGGAGTCGACCCGTGGGACGCGTCACGATGGGTCCTCTAGCCGTGCTTGCTCGCCAGAATGTGCACGACACGGTCGCATTCCTCGCAAGCACGGCCAGGCCGCGCACGGCGCGGCCCGCGAGGGAGCGGCGCGGGGCGAAGGGGCCCCGCAAGCGACCGAGCCGGGGTTTGGGGCGGAGCCCCACGCTAGAAGACATGGCCGAACTTCACGTAGTAGCGCGCGCCCTCGCCGCGGTACGGTCCGCCCGGCGCGCGGCGTCGACGTCGACACGAGCGCGTGGAGCGCCAGCACGCGCCGGTCGTACATGAAGCCCACGTACTGCCACAGCTCGAGATCCGTGCGCGCGAAGGCGTAGCGCCCCGCGTCGCGATCATCGTACCAGGTCTGCGTCAGGCGGTAGCGGCCGCCCAGTACCGTTTGGTGGACGCCTGCACGAAGGCGAGCGCGTCGGCGTGACCGCCGAGCACGCGCCACGCCTTGTAGGCCGGGCCCGCCGCGAAACCGCCGCCGTTGGCGATGCCCGCGAACCTGAGGTGGAACCCGTTGGGCGCGAGGAGGTACGTCCTCAGCAGGCTGCCGTCCTCGATCGACTGCACGAGGCCCTCGAGCCGGTTGGGCTCGGGCGCTGAGGTGGAGTCCGCCTTCTCCTGCCGCTGCCGCAGCAGGTCGGCCTGCCGGGTCTGCGGCTCCTGGGCGGCGACGGGCGACGCGGCCAGCGCGACGGCGGCCAGCCACGGTCCGGCGATCCTGGTGACGAGGCGCGCGCGGTCCGTCCGGCTCATCGTCGATCGGGCGAGGCCGCCGCGTGCGACCGGCGCGGTTCTGCGCCCCCTTCGACCGCACGGCGGGCCGGATCCACCAGCGCCGCGGCGGCGTAACCGAAGCGGACCTCCCCCTTGCGGCCGACCTTCTCGAACAGATGGCCGCGCGCGGCCAGGTCGGCCAGCACCGCGCGGGGAATGCGGTCCTCGATCTGGATTCGCGCCGTCGCGCCGGCCGGATCGGCGGGGTTGCGGCCGATCAACAGCCGCGGCGCTTCGACCGCCCGCTGCATGGGGAGGCTGGAATCCACGATGTTCACGATGATGTTGTAGACGCTCGACGCGATCCACGCGTTCCCGGCCGCCGCCACGGCCAGCCGGGGCTCGGACCCCCCGCCGGTTCCGGGCGGATCGCCGCCCCTGAAGAGCAACGTCGGCACGCTGGTCGACGACGACCGGGTCAGCGGCAGGAGCTGGCCGAACACCCCGGGGGTCGTCCGGTTCCCCCGCAGGTGGTTGTTATACAGGAACCCGAGTCCCTCGGACACGTAGAAGTTGCCGCCCCAGGTGCTCAGCGTCTGCGTGACCGCAATCATGTTCCCGGCCGCGTCGGCGACGACGAACGCGGTCGTGCCGCGCCCGATGCGGCCCGCGCCGCCCCCCTCGCTGTCCTCGGCGCCGGGCTCGTTGCGGGACGCCCGCGCCGGATCGATCCGCGAGAACCGCTCCGCCGCGTGCGCCGGGTCCAGGTGATCCCCGAGATCCGCGTCCCAGTGCGCCGGGTCGGCGACGCGGCGAATCTGATCGCGCACCTTCCAGGCTTCGATCACGTAGTGCAGGAAATCGGCGTCCTCGGTGTAGCGGGCGCCGGGCCGCGGCTGGTAGCGATCGAGGATCTGCAGCGTCTCGATCAGCGACGCGCCCGTGGAGACGGGCGGCGGCGACGAGTACACGAGATGCCCGCGATAGCGTCCCACCAGCGGCCGCCGCTCGATGGCGTGGTATTGCAGCAGGTCCTCGTCGGTGACGATGCCGCCGTGCGCCTGCAGGTCCGCGGCGACGCGCCGCGCCAGGTCGCCCTCGTAGAACTCGCGCCCGCCCTTTTCCGCGATCGCGCTGAGCGTCGCCGCGTAGTCGCGGTTGACGAAGCGGTCACCCGGCTGCGGCACGCGCCCGCCGGGCAGGTAGATCCGGCTCGCCGCCGGGTATTTCTCGAGATGGCGCCGCCCTTCCCGGATGGTGGTCGGCAGCGCCTCGTCGAGCACGAAGCCTTCCTCCGCGTGACGGATGGCGGGCGCGACGAGATCGGCCCAGCTCACCGCGCCGCTCGCATAGCGGCGGTAGAGGTGGTCGAGGCCGGCGACGACCCCCGGGATGTTCGGCGCCGCCGGACCATCGGCGACCAGACGTCCATCATCGAAGATCTTCGGGTTGTCCAGCGTCGCCCGGCTCGGCGTCTGGTCCTTGTAATCGATGACCACCGGCTCGGGCATGCCCTTCAAGTACAGGATGGCCATCCCGTCGCCGCCGATGCCGGACGCGTCCGGCTCGACGACGCCGAGGACGAACGAGACGGCGATCGCGGCGTCGACGACGTTGCCGCCGCGCGCCAACGCGGCGGCGCCGGCCTGTGACGCCAGCGGATGGCCCGACACCACGACAGCGTCCGGCGAGACGACGGCCGGCTTGATGAGCGGCTGCTCGGCGATCATCGCGTCCACGACATCCTCGAACGCCGCTTCGCTCCGCGCCGCCTCGGCCTTCGGCCGGTATGTCGCCCCGAGCGCCTCCCACTCGCCGGACGCCGGCGGGGCCGCGTAGTAGAGATCTCTCAGCGTCGTCCAGATCCGGTCGAACGCCGCCAGCCACCGGGCCGGCGGCGCCGCGCGATCGGGCGCGACCGCCCGCGCGCCGTCGTCCACGGGACGCGGCGCCGCGACGGTCCGCAGCTCGAACGCGCCGGGCACGAACAGCGGCGGCGGCTCGACGCGGCTGCGGAGGGGGTTGCCGTTGTAGCCGGGCTCGGGCGCGGGCAGACCCGCGATGAGGATCGACCGGCCATCGGGCGACCAGGCCGGAGCGCCGCCGTGTCGCGACACCAGCACCGCGGGCGCCGACGGCCGCTGCCGATCGTCGTCATCCGCCGAGGCGTCGGACACCCAGACGGCGCCCACCCCCTCGCGGAGCGCATAGTAGGCCACACGATCCCCGGCCGGCGACCAGGACGGCAGCGCCTCGTCGCCGCGCTCGCCGGTCACGCGCGCGGGCCCGCGGTCGCGGCGCCGTTGGTCCGGCCCTTCCGGGGCATCCGCGGCCGGCATGCGCATCACCCACAGGTCCGGCTCGAGCGACGTGTTGTCGCGGTCCGAGACGAAGACGATGCGGACGCCGTCGGGCGACACGCGGCCCTGGAATTCGTCGCTGGCGGGTGTGTCGGTGATCGCGGAGGGTGGAGCGGAAGAGCCGGACGCCGGCAGCACGGGCGCGGTGACGTACAGGTCCCACTGGTCCCGCGCGCGGTGGGAGAACACGAGCCGGCCGTCGGGCGTCCAGGACGGCCAGCGCTCGTCGCCGGCCAGGTCGGTGATCCGCCGCGCCTCGCCGCCTCGTGCGGCGACGACGTAGAGATCGAAGCCGTCGCCGGCGTCGCCGGCGAACGCAACCCAGCGCCCATCCCTGGACCAGGCGGGATCGCGCTCGGCACGGGCCGCCGGTCCCCCCGTCAGCGGCGCCGCGTTCCGGCCGTCTGGCGCCATCGTCCAGATCTGATCGAGGCGCGAGACGGCGACACGGGCACCGTCGGGCGACCAGGCGGGCTCGCGCACGCCGCCTTCCCCGCGGGCCTGCGCGAGAACGGGCGCGCCTCGCGGCGTGGCGGCCAGCAGCCACGCGCACGCCGCGGCGACGAGCGGCAACAGGAACCGGGTCGGCGGCGCCGACGCCGGGCGAACGCTCCTCGTCATGGTCTCCGGCCCTCCCGGCGCCGCGCGGGCCGCATCGCACGGCCGCTCGAGGCGCGCCCCGCGCCGGGGTTCAATCAGTCCTGCTGGAGTGTCTTGACCGCCGAGACGATGTGCGCGGCGGAGATGCCGTAGCGATCCAGCAGCTCGGCCGGCCGGCCGCTCCGGGGAATCTCGCGGACCGCGAGTCGGTGCACGGCGATGCGCTCGCCGGCCACGGCTTCCGACACCGCGTCGCCCAGCCCGCCGGCCACGTAGTGATCCTCGACGGTGATGAGGCGCCCGCCGGTCGCGCGGCCGCTCGCGACGAGCGTGGCGGCGTCGATCGGCTGCACCGAGTACGCGTCGATGACGCGGATGGCGACGCCGTCGCGCGCGAGGCGGTCGTGCGCGTCGAGCGCCTCGAAGACGGTCACGCCGGCGGCAACGACGGTCGCGACGTCCCGGTCGGACTGGCGCAGCACCTTGCTGCCGCCGATCGGGAACTCCTCGGACGCCTCGTAGATGACGGGCGTCTTGGGCCGGCTCGTGCGCAGGTATGCCGGCCCGGACGAGGCGGCCATCGCCGCGACCAGCCGCTCGGCGCTGACGCCATCGCACGGATAGAGCACCGTGCAGTTCGGCACGGCGCGCATCAAGGCGAGGTCCTCGAGCGCCATCTGCGACGGGCCGTCCTCGCCGATCGACACGCCGGCGTGCGAGCCGGCGAACTTGACGTTGACGCTGGAGATGCCCGCCATCCGGATGAAATCGGCGGCGCGCGTCAGGAAGCAGGCGAACGTCGAGGGGAACGGGATGGCGCCGCGGGCCGCCAGCCCCATCGCCGCGCCCACCATCGCCTGCTCGGCGATGAAGAACTGATAGAAGCGGTCGCCGAGCGCCGCCGCGAACGCGTTGCTGTACGTGGAGTTGCCGACGTCGGCGTCGAGGGCGACCACGCGCGGGTCCACGGCCCCCAGCGCGGCGAGCGCCGCGCCGTACGCTTCGCGCGTCGCGACCTTATCCCCCTTCGTGTACTTCGGCGCGGGCATGCGGCCCGGGTTGGGCGCGGCGGACGCCGACGCGCGGCCGGGGGGCGCGGCGATCGGCAGCGTCCCGTCCGTCCGGACGATGCGCGCTTCGATCTCGGCGACGGCAGCGTCGGCCTCCTCCCCCTTCTTGAAGGGCCTGCCGTGCCACCCGTCCTTGCCCTCGACCTGCGAGGACCCCTTGCCCTTCTCGGTGCGGGCCAGGATCATCGTAGGCTGGCCCTTCGTGCGGCGCGCCTCCTGATAGGCGGCGAGCAGCGCCGCGACGTCGTGGCCGTCCACGACGATGGCGTGCCAGCCGAAGGCGCGCCAGCGGCGGGCGAACTCCTCCATGTGGTGGCCCCACTGTGTGGCGCGGCTCTGGCCGAGCGCGTTCACGTCGGTGATGGCGCACAGGTTGTCGAGCCTGTGGAAGACGGCCGCCTGCGCCGCCTCCCAGACCGAGCCCTCGGCGCTCTCCCCGTCGCCGATCAGCACGTAGGTGCGGTAGTCGGAGCCGATGCGCCGCGCGTTGAGCGCCGTCCCGATCGCCGCGCACAGGCCCTGTCCGAGCGAGCCGGTGGCCACGTCCACGAACGCCAGGCGCGGCGTCGGGTGCCCTTCGAGGTCGGATCCGATCGTGCGCAGCTTCAGCAGCTCGTCGCGGTCGAACGCGCCGGCCTCGGCCCAGGCGGCGTACAGGATCGGCGCGGCGTGCCCTTTCGACAGGACGAACCGGTCGGCCTGCTCGTGACGCGGGTTCTTCGGGTCGAACCGCATCTCGCCGAAGAAGAGCGTGGCCATGATCTCGGCGGCCGACAGGCAGCTGGTCGGATGGCCGCTGCCAGCTTCGGTGGTCGAGCGAATTGAATCGATCCGCAGGCGGTGGGCGACGTTCTGGAGCGCGGCGAGCGAGACAGTCGTGTGTCCGGACACCGTGACCTCGATGAGGTGGCGAAAGGCGGATCTGGAGCCGTCAGTGTATCACGCGGCACGCGCCGCTCCATTATAATGACGGGATGCGTTTTCTCCGCTACGCGGCGCTTGTGGCCCTCGCGATCTGGATTGGCGGCATGGTGACGCTCGGCGCGATCGTCGCGCCGACGGCGTTCGCCGTCGTCGAGGCGCAGCAGGTCGAAGCCGGCCGCGCGCTGGTCGGCTTCCTGTTCGGCGCGTTCCTCGACCGATTCCACGACGTGGCGTACGTCGCGGGCGGCGTGGTGCTCGCCTCGCTCATCGGCCGCCGGCTGATCGGCCCGCGGCCGGTGTACTTCGGCGTGCGCGTCGCGCTCGCCGCGGCGATGCTGGCCGTCGTGCTCTACTCGGGTCTCGTGCTCACCGGCCAGGTCGAACGGATCCAGGCCGAGGTGGGCGTGCCGTCGCTGACGCTGCCCGACGACCACCCGACCCGCGCCCGCTTCAACAGCCTGCACCGTCTCTCCGTGGTGCTGATGGGGTTCAACGTCCTCGGCGGTCTGGCGCTGCTCGGGTGGGAAGCCGGCGAGCAGGGCTAAGATCGTGGCGGCGGAACCGACGGTTTTTGCTATATTCAGGGCGTGACGCTGGACGACATCACCCGTGCGGTGCTCGCGCGTGGAGACGTGGCGCGTTACCTGCGCGGCGACGCCGGTCACAGCGAAGAGGCGGCGCGCGCACGCATCAACGCCTACCTCGACGAGCTGAAGACGACACAGCGCTATTCCTTCTACCGTGCGCTGAAACACCCGCTCTATCCCATCCTCCGGAAGATCGAACGGCGGCACGAAGGCGTCGACCTGGTTCGCGCGGCCACGGAGGCCGGCCGGGTGGTGTACGTCTCCAACCACAAGAGCCACACGGATTACCTCGTCGAGCCGCTGGTGCTCGACGACAGCGGGGTGCGTCCGCCGATCATCGCGGCGGGCATCAATCTCTTCGGCGGTCCGCTCGGCCTGCTGCACCGCCACGTGACCGGCGCGATCCCCATCCGGCGGAACACGAAGGACCCGGCGTACCTGGTCACGCTCCGCGCCTACATCGTCGAGCTGCTGCGCCAGCACGACCTGCTGTTCTACCTGGAAGGGGGACGCAGCTACAGCGGCGAGCTGAAGTCGGCGAAGACCGGCCTGCTGCACGCCGTGATGCTGGCGACCCACAGCTCGCGCGTCGTGGTGCCGATGGCCGTCGCGTACGACGTCGTGCTCGAGGACCACATCCTGGCGCGCCAGGCCCAGAAACGGCGCCTGCGCGCGTTCTCGCGCGAGGTGGCCGAAATGGTGCGGTACGCCGTGGGCTACGAGTCGCGCGTGTTCGTGTCGTTCGGCGAGCCGATCCCGCTCGACCAGCACGACCCGGAGTCGCGGCGCGACGTGCTGACGCTGGCGCGTGAGATCCGGCGCCGGATCGGATTGCTCTACAAGGTCCTGCCGACCGCGCTGTTGGCGACGGCCATGCGGCCGTCCGCCACACGCGCCGAGCTGGTGGACCGCGCGGACGCGCTCGTGGAGACGCTGCGCGCGGTCGGCGCGAATCTCGGTGTGCACGATGGTCGCCAGGCGGTGGAGGAGGGCACCGAGGCCCTGGTCCGCCGCAACGTCATACTCGTCGAACGGGCGGACGTCTACCGCGTCCGCGACCGCGCGGTGCTCCGCTACTACGCCCGCACGATTCAACACCTTCTGACCGCCCCGGCCGGGGCACGGATGCACTGATGCTCGATGCGGTGTCGAAGACCTTCTTTCACGGGCTCGCCCGAAGCGCCACGCTCAAACGTCTCGCCTCCCGGTACGGCATGCGCCGGCCCGGCAGCTTCGCCCGGCGGTTCATCGCCGGCGAGACGATCGACGAGGCCATCGAAGGGGCGCGTGCGATTCAGGCGGGCGGCATGCGCATCACGCTCGACCACCTCGGCGAGAGCGTGACCAACGCCCGGGAGGCGGAGTCCGCCACCCGGACCTACCTGACGGTGATCGACCGCATCGTGGCGGCCGGCATCGAACGCAACGTCTCGGTGAAGTTGACGCAGGTCGGCCTGGACATCGACCGGGCGACTTGCGTGGACAACCTGCGACGCATCCTCGACGCGGCGGGCGAGCACGAGTTCTTCGTCCGCATCGACATGGAGAACTCGCCGTACATCGACGCAACCTTCGAGATCTTCGAGAGGCTGTGGCACCAGGGCTACCGGAACGCCGGCGCGGTGCTGCAGTCGGCGATGATCCGGAGCGAGGAGGACACGACGCGCGTGAACCGGCTCGGCGCGCGCGTCCGCCTCGTGAAGGGCGCCTACAAGGAGCCGCGCGCCGTCGCCTATCAGCGGAAGGCGGACGTGGACGCCGCGTTCGTACGGATCATGCAGGCGCTCCTGACCGACGGCGTGTACCCCGCGATCGCCACGCACGATCCGAAGATGATCGAAGCCACGCGGCGGTTCGCGGCCGAGCGCGGCATCCCGAAGGACCGGTTCGAGTTCCAGATGCTCTACGGCATCCGCCGGGACCTGCAGGCGGCGCTGGTGTCCGAGGGGTACCGCTTCCGGGTCTATGTCCCGTTCGGCAGCCAGTGGTTCCCGTATTTTATGCGCCGCCTCGGCGAGCGCCCGGCGAATGTCGGGTTCGTGCTGAAGGGGATCCTGGGAGAGAGATAAGGCGCTGGCCGCCTCCGCCACGGCTACGGCGGGCCCCGCCGAAGCTCTTCGAGCGAAGGCGGGGGCTCTGGGCTTTGGGCTCTGGGCTCTAGCAGAACCGGCGTGCGAGCGCGGCGAGGGCGTCGCGGCAGGCGAGCACGCTGTCGATCTCCACGTACTCCTCGACACTGTGGAGGCCCGCGCCCGACGGCCCGAAGAGCAGCGACGGGATGCCGGCGTGGCCGAGCACGGCCGCGTCGGTCCAGAAGCTCATCCCCGACACCACCGGCTCGCGTCCCATCTCGCGCAGCACCGCCGACAGCGTGCGCGTCAGCTCGTGGTCGCCCGGTATCTCGTACGGCCGGCGGCCGAACGGCATCGTCGCGGTGGCGTCGAACTCCGGGTCTTCCGCGCGCAGGTCCGCCAGGATGGCCATCACCTCGTCGAGCGCGAGGTCGGGCGATTCGCCGGTGAGGATCCGCCGCTCCATCTGCAGCGCGCACCGGTCGGGATAGCTCGACAGCTCGCGCCCGCCCGTGACGATCGACGCGTGGAGCGAGCCGGTGCCCAGAATCGGGTGCGGTGCGCGCGCCTGCAGCTCGCGGTCGAGCCGTTCGAGCCGCGCGAGCACCCGCCCCATGCGCAGGATCGCGTCCCGGCCGTCGCGGGGCCGGCTGCCGTGCGCGGCCCGCCCGCGCGTCTCGATCTCGACCCAGGCGAAGCCCTTGTGACCCACGGCCACCTGCAGGTCCGTGGGCTCGGTGACCACGGCCGCGTCGGCGGTCAGCGTCGTGACGAGCGCCTCGGCGCCGACGCTCGCGTATTCCTCGTCCGCCACGGCGGCGACGACGAGGCGCCCGCGATCGAGCGTCCCGGCCAGCGCGCGCGCGGCGCCCATCATGGCGGCGACGCCCCCCTTCATGTCCTGCGCGCCGCGGCCGTACAGCCGCCCGTCGCGCACGACGGGGTCGAACGGGCTCGCCATGCCCTCGACGCCGACCGTGTCGAGATGCCCGCAGAACACCAGCGTCCGGCCGGGAGCCCGGCCGTCGAGCACGCCCACCACGTTCGGGCGGCCCGGCCGCGCCTCGTCGACCGCGATGTCGAGACCGACGGATCGCATCTCCTGCGCGATCGCGTCGGCGATGACGCGCTCCCCCGCCGCCCCGGGCACGAGCGACGGGTTGACCGAGTCGATCGCCACGAGGTCGCGCAGCAGCTCGATAGTGGGATCCATGGAAGGCTACAGGCTACAGGCCGGCCACGGCCCGCTGGCCGTCAGTTTATCACCGGGGCTCTGCTATCATCGCCGCCGGGGGCTTCGCTGCCGGGACTCGGGCGCGGGACGACCATGTCACTCGACCTCGCCACGACCATCGCTGAGCGCGTGCGCGACGAGGGGGGCCGTGCCTTCATCGTCGGCGGCTGGGTGCGCGACCGGCTGCTCGGGCGCGACTCGAAGGACGTCGACCTGGAGGCGTTCGGGATCCCGGCTGAGCGCCTGAAGGCGTTGCTGGAGGCGTTTGGCCGGGTCGACACCGTCGGCGAGCGCTTCACCGTCTACAAGGTCGGCGGCCTCGACGTGTCGCTGCCGCGGACCGAATCCAAGGTCGGCCGCGGCCACCGCGAGTTCGCCGTGACCGGCGATCCCTCCCTGACGATCGACCAGGCCGCGCGCCGGCGCGACTTCACCATCAACGCCATCCTCTTCGACCCGCTGACCGGCGAGTACGTCGACCCGCACGGCGGCCGCCACGACCTCGACCGCCGAGTGCTGCGCGCGGTGGACGAGGCGACGTTCGCGGACGACAGCCTGCGCGTGCTCCGCGCGGTCCAGTTCGCCGCGCGGTTCGAGCTGGAGGTCGACGAGCGCACGAAGAGGCTGTGCCGGTCGGTCCCCCTCGACGACCTGCCCGCCGAGCGGATCTGGGGCGAGCTGGAGAAGCTGCTGCTGAAGGCGCGGCGGCCGTCGCGGGGCTTCCAGCTCGCGCTCGAGCTGCGCAGCGTCGAGCGCCTGTTCCCCGAGATGGCCGCGCTGGTCGGTTGCGCGCAAGAGCCCGACTGGCACCCCGAGGGGGACGCCTGGGTGCATACGCTGATGGTCATCGACGAGGCGCGGCGCCTGCTGGACGAGGCCGGCTGGGACCGGGGACGCGAGATCGCGATCATGCTCGGCGCCGTGTGCCACGACTTCGGCAAGCCGGCCACGACCGAGTTCATCGACGGGCGGATCCGGTCGCGCAATCACGAAGAGGCCGGGGTCGGGCCCGCGACGGCGTTCCTGGATCGCCTCAACGTACACACGTTCGACGGGTACGACGTGCGCCGGCAGGTGCTCGGCCTGGTGGCGCACCACCTCAAGCCGGGGATGTTCCGCCAGTCGCCCACGCCGGCGGGCGACGGCGCGTTCCGCCGGCTCGCGCAGAAGGTGGACCTGGAGCTGCTGGCGCTGTTCGCGAAGGCCGACTGCCTCGGCCGAACGGGCGAGTTCGACTGCTCGGCGATGGACTGGTTCCTCGAGCGCGCGCGGGCGCTGGGCGTCGAGCACGAGGCACCCAAGCCGCTCGTGCTGGGCCGGCACCTGCTCGCGCTCGGCATGAAGCCGGGCCCGGAGATGGGCGCGGTGCTGCAGCAGCTCTACGAGCGCCAGCTCGACGGAGAGATCACGACCACCGAGGAGGGGGTCGCGTTGGCCCGGACGCTTCTCGCGCTGGAGTGACGTCTGCCGTTCACCGGAAGCTCTCGCTGTCGGTGCGGCGAAGCGCCGCACGGCGGCGAACCCACCCGCCGGTGCGCCCCAGCACCACACCCGCCAGACTGGCCCACACGAGCGACGTGGCCTCGAGGCCGGCCGCGCCCGCCGTCAGGGCCTGGAGCGCGACCAGCAGTCCGATCCACATCCCTGCTCGCACGCGTGACGGCGACAACGGTGCGCCCGTCGCGTCGCCCGAGGACTCAACGTGACGCGTCCGCACGATCACCGCCACGTACGCGACGCTGACGATCGCGATCGGCCAGACGTGCGCAGCCGTCAACGGCGCCGCATCGTACGGGCCGAGGCCGCGCCGGAGGGCCACGGCGGTGCCCGCCAGGCAGACAGCCGCGAAGATCCACTGGCGGCGCCTGGCGTCGCGGAGGACCGCGTCACCCGCGAACGCCAGCGCCCCGACCACGCCGAGCAGCGGACCGGGGACCGTGAGGGCGACCCACACGGTCATCCCGGCTACCGCGATCGAGTCGGTGATCCTCGCCGGCAGGCCGACGGTGCGGTTGATCACCCGCGCGAGGAACAGGGTCACGAACAGGATCAGGAGGCTGGGCGCGCCGGCGAGGAGCCACGTCGCGAAGGCCAGGCCCACACTGACGAAAGCGGCGGGATTGTCGTCGGGCGCCAGTTCCCTCGTCAGCGCCCAGGCGCCGAACACGGCGGCCGCGGCGACGATCGCCGCCGCTCCGGCGGCGATCGGGTCGCCGCGCCCTCGAAGCATCCACGCGAGCGCGGCGAGCGCGCCGGCGGCGGGCATGAGCCACAGCACTGCCCGGTTCGTCGCGTACGCCGGATCGAGCGGCCGGCCGATGGACGTAATCCGGTGGATGGGGAACGGCGTCATCGGCATGGAAACCGGCGGCGACCCGGGCGATCGTCAGCGGGTTTCGGCCAGCTTTGCGATCGCGTTGATCGCGATGTTCCCGCCGCTCAGGACGGCGACGGTCGTGCCCGGCCGCGGCGCCGTCCCGAGCACGGCGGCCACGGTCGCGGCGCCGCTCGGCTCCACGACCAGCTTCGCCTTCCGGAACAGCCAGACCACAGCCTCGGCAATGGCCGTGTCCTCGACCGTCACGAGGTCGTCGACGAACGCCCGAACGTGGGCGAACGTCAGGTCGCCGGGCCGCACCGGCAGTAGGCCGTCAGCGATGCTGCCGGTTTTCTCGAGCGTCACCGGCTCGCCCGCGTCGATCGACGCGCCCATCTTCCGCGCCCCGGACGGCTCGACGCCGACGATGCGGACCGACGGGCGCAGGCGCTTGATGGCGGCCGAGACGCCCGAGATGAGGCCGCCGCCGCCGATCTGCACGTAGACGGTCGCGACGTCCGGGCACTGCTCGACGATCTCGAGGCCGGCGGTGCCCTGTCCCGCGATGATCCACGGGTGATCGAAAGGCGGAACGATCGTCAGGCCGCGCTCGGCGGCCAGCGCTTCGGCGCGCGCCTTCCGCTGGGTGGACGTCGTGCCCTCGAAGATCACCTCGGCGCCGTAGCTCTTCACCCCTTCCACTTTGATGGCGGGCGCGGTCGTCGGCATGACGATCACGGCGGGCGCGCCGACGCGCTGCGCGGCGAGGGCGACGGCCTGGCCGTGGTTGCCCGAGGAGTACGTGATCACGCCGCGGGCGCGGGCGTCCGGGTCGAGGCGCCCGATCATGTGGGATGCGCCGCGCATCTTGAACGCGCCGGCGGGTTGCAGGTTTTCGCACTTGAGCCGGAGCGATCGGCCGGCTTCGAGCGACACGTCCACGAGCGGCGTGACGCGCGCCACGCCCCGGATGCGCGCCGCGGCGTCGCGGATGGCGTCGAGTGAGACGAGGTCGGTCATGGGAGTCGACCGCAGGCGCGGCGCCCGGGCCGGCACCGGGCGGCCTCCAGTATACTGGTTCGCCATGTCGTTCGGTCGCGCGCTCGCTCGACGTCTCATCCCGCGCGTCGTCGTCATCGCCGCCGCGCTCGCCGCCGCCTCGCCGGTCCACGCCCAGCCGCTGGATCCGCCCGGGCCGTTCGTCGTGGACGCCCGCGGTGCGCTCCCGCGCTTCAAGGAGAGCGGGTTCACCGCCGGCGAGCTGGGCGTGCCAGCCGTGTCGCTCCCCACCTTGGGCGTCGGGTTCGACGTCGGCGCGCACTGGTACCCCTTGCGCGCGCGCAACGTCACGCTCGGCGTCGGCGCGTCGTTCCTCTGGGGACGCGGCCGCCAGACGCCGACGGACGACGAGGGTGAGCCGACTGGACCCACGATCGAGACGCGCCTGGTCGCGATCGCGCCGCAACTGTCGCTGAACTTCGGAACCGAGCGGGGCTGGAGCTACATCAGCGGCGGTATCGGGCAGTCCGTGTACGACACCCGTCTCGCGGAGACCCCGGCCGACAACAGCCGCAGGGTGCGCACGATCAACTACGGCGGGGGCGCACGGTGGTTGGCCAGGCCCCACCTCGCCTTCAGCCTGGACCTGCGTTTCTACGCGATGGGCCCGCAGGAAGCGACCGACACGGTCGCCGCCACCGAGCGGATCACCCTGATGGTCTTCAGCGCCGGGGTCTCGTTCAAGTAGGCGATACGGCTCACGGTTGGCGGCCTACGGCTTACGGGAGCGACACGCTACCCTTCCACCTGCTGTCCGCGGCGCCACTCCTTCATCAGCCGCGAGGCGTTGTCGGTGACCGACCGAAGCGTCGGCGTCCACCCGAGCGCCCGCGCCCTCGGGCTCCGGACGAGCTGGTCGAGCGCCAGCGCGTCGGCGTACGGCCCCATCTTCGTCCTGGCCTCCTCGAGGGGCATCCGCCGGATCTCGGGCCGGGTCGCCGCGCACGCCGCGATGGCCTCGACGATGTCCGCGATGCGCTCGTCCCCTTCGTCGGTCGCGTGGTAGATCCCGGCCGCGTCCGGGGTCGTGACCAGCCGCAGGTACAGCTCGCCCAGGTCCCGCTCGTACACCAACGGCCAGTGGTTTTCGCCGCCGCCGATCAGGCGCATGAGCCCGTTCGCGGCGTCCTTGAACAGATCCGACACGATGCCGCGGGCCCCGCCGTAGACGATGCCCGGCCGGACGACGATCGCCCGGACGCGGGCGCGGCCCGCCTCGAGCACGCGCCGCTCGTGATCCGGCCGCCACGCCACCATGGGCGTCGGGTTGACGGTCGCCGTCTCATCCACCGGCGTCCGCTGGTGTCCGAGCACCCAGACGCCGGACGTGTAGAGGAAGACCGCGCCGGGCCGCGCGGCGGCCATGATCGTCTCGATCGCGGTCAGATCGGCGGCGGCGCCGCGGTCCGAGTACTCGAACGCCGCGTGCACGTGGCCGTCGAACCCGGCCGCCGCTTTCTTGTAGGTCTTCGGCTCGCTGATCGAGCCGACGATCGCGTGCACGCCGCGCGCGGCGAGGCGTTCGGCCTGCTCGCGCGACCGCACGAGGCCGGTCACCTCGTGGCCGGCCCGCACGAACGCGTCGAGCGCGGCCGAGCCCAGGTAGCCCGTCGCGCCGGTCAGAAAGATCCGCATGGTCTGTGGGCGAGCGCAATCGGGGCACGCGCGCCGGCGCGATGACGATCCGCCCTGGTTCCTCCGGTCGGCCTATTCAAAGGCCGATCGTCGGGCTGAGTCAATGCCCGATTGGCGGGTTGCGCCGTACACCGCTGAAATGCGGGGGTTTCAGCCCTGCAGGCGGCAGCCGGCTGGGTGCTGGGCCAGCGCTTACAGCCCAACGCCGTCGCATCAACGTGAGAATCCATCACGTATCGCGGTCCTGCCGTACCAGCGCCAGCACCTCATTCAGGCTCTGGGCTCTGGGCCTGTCGGGGTGTCACGCTGCTGCGCGCCACCCCTCGAGTACCGAGTACCGAGTACCGAGTACCGTCAGCGTCAGATCCCCAGTAGCGAAGCTTCGCCTCAAAACCGCCGAGTGACGGACCGGCGGGCCAGGACGGCGAATCTTCGCTACTAGGCGGCCGCAGAGCGGCCGCAGCTAAGACAGCTTCTAAAGCCCAAAACTTGCTTCATTCGTAAGGACACGGGCTTTAGAAGATGTCTAGACGTCCCACACGCGCCCGCCGTCGAAGAACGTGATCACGCCGTCCTCGCTCACCTTCAGTACCGGCCCGAACCGCGCGGCGGCCATCGCGGCGGTGGTGCGCGCGCCCTCGACGGCGAGCCCGGTCGCGTCGGGCATGGCCGGGTGCAGCAGGATGGCGCCAATCGCGATCAGACGGCCCGACATGTCCATGACCGTGGCGCCGTCGATGCGCGCGAGCGCCTGCAGCACCGATGGTTCGAGGCTCGTCGCGGTGCGCTCGCGCAGCAGATAGCGCAGGTCGGGCCGCGCCGAGGCCGGCTGCCCCTCCGCCATCGAGTCGAGGCGGTCCCCGAGCGCGATCAGCTCGCGCACCGCGGCGGGCGGGTCGCGCAGCAGGACGAAGAGCGCCCCCTCGCGCGCGTCCGCCAGGTCGAGCGCGGTCAGGAACAGCCGCTCGGCCAGTGCGGGATTCCCGACCGCCGCGGCCCACATCGCGTACTTCGCCTCGAGGTCGAACAGGTGCCAGCTCGCGCCGCGGAAGGCGAACACCTGCGCGCCCTCGGCGAACACCTTGATCTCGTGCGAGGGGCTGAGCACGACGCAGACATGGCGGTTGCCGAGCGTGGCCCGCGCGTGCGCGCGGTAGCCCGGCGAGCACGGGACGTGCAGCGTCGCGTCGCCGACGGCGCGCGCGGCCCAGCGCTCGATCTCCACGATGTCCAGCACGGCGCCCGCGCGGCTGACCAGGAACACGGTCCGCAGGCCGTCGCAGAGGCGGTAGAAGCTCTTCGACGCGGTCAGGCCGACCGCGTAGAGCGACGGGGTCTCGCCCGAGGCCCGGCCGGCCCCCGACGGGCCCTCGTGGGCGTCGAGCAGCAGCACGCCGGACGAGATGGGACGGTTCTCGTAGCTCGAGAACGCCGCGACGCGCAGCACCTCGATCGCGGTCGCGATGTCGTCCGCGCGGCTCTCGGTCGCCTCGATCCGGTAGGGCTGGTCGTCGAGGAACGCGCCGATGTAGCGGTCCTCGATCGATCCGCGGAACAGGTCGCCGCGCTGCGCCATCAGCCGCGCGTCGAAGATCGCGCGGTAGCGCGCCGCCAGCACGGATCCGATCGCGCGCGCCAGCCGCGTCTCGTGCGCGGTGAACGGCCGTCGCGCCGGCACGTGCAGCGTGTGGCGCGAGCCGAACCAGCGCACGCACAGCGTGGCGGGATCGCCGGTCGGCTCGATCGCCATCCGGCCGTCGGACGAGATCGACGGCGTGGCCTCGGTCTCGAACGTCGCCCGCGAAAAGAAGTGGCGGAGGGCACCCTGCAGCAGGTTGTCGTAGAGCGCCCCGGCCGCGAAGGCTGGTGGCAGTGTCATTGGGCTCTACATGATAATGCAGCCGTATGGTCCGCGAGACCCTGCTCGACTTCTTCGCCGACGTCGCCGCCCGGCAGGGCACGTTCCTCGTCTACGACGACGGCTATCGTAGCCGATCGTGGCGTTACGACGAGGTCGGGCGCGCCGCGCGCGGCCTCGCCCGGGCGCTCGGCGACGCCGGTCTCGCCAAGGGGGACGCGGTCGTGCTCTGGAGCGAGAACCGTCCCGAGTGGGTCATCGCGTTCTGGGCCTGCCTCCTCGGCGGCCTCGTCGTCGTCCCGATCGACTCCCGGTCCTCGCCGGCGTTCCTCCGCCGCGTCCAGCAGGTCGTGCGCGCGAAGGCGGTGCTCGTCGGGTCCGACGTCACGCCGCCCGAAGACGACGACCCGACGCCGGTCTGGATGCTGGCCGAGGCCTGCCGCGACGCGCTGGCGCGTGGCGACGAGCCGGCGCCGGCCGTGACCGTCGGGCGCGACGACGTGGCGGAGATCATCTTCACGTCGGGCGCGACGGCCGAGCCGAAGGGCGTCACCATCACCCACCGCAACGTCCTCGCGAACATCGTCCCGATCGAACGGGAGATGGCGAAGTACCTGAAGTACGCGCGGCCGTTCCAGCCGATCCGGTTCCTGAACCTGCTGCCGCTCAGCCACATGTTCGGCCAGGCGATGGCCACCTTCGTGCCGCCGATGCTCTCGGGCGTCGTGGTGTTCGAGCGGGGCTACAACCCGCACGAGATCGTGCGGCAGGTCCGGTCGCGCCGCATCTCGGTGCTCGTCTGCGTGCCGAAGCTGCTCGACGTGCTGCGCGACTACGTCCTGCGCCAGACGCCCGAGGCGGCCGACCCGCCGCCGCCCGGGACGCACTGGACGAAGCGGTGGTGGCGCTACCGGCGCGTGCACTCGCTGTTCGGCTGGAAGTTTTGGAGCGTCGTCGTGGGCGCGGCGCCGCTCGAGACCGAGCTGGAGGAGTTCTGGTCGCGTCTCGGGTTCGTCGTCGTGCAGGGCTACGGCCTGACGGAGACGGCGCCGATCGTGAGCCTGAACCACCCGCTGAAGGCCTCCAAGGGCACCGTCGGCAAGCCGATCGCCGGCGTCGAGGTGCGCATCGCCCCCGACGGCGAGATCCTCGTGCGCGGCGAAAACGTGACCACGGGCTACTTCAACGCGCCGCGCGAGACCGCCGAGGCGTTCCGCGGCGGCTGGTTCCACACCGGTGACGTCGGCACGATCGACGCGGAAGGGCGGCTGCTCATCCGCGGCCGCAAGAAGGAGATGATCGTGACGCCGCAGGGGCTCAACGTCTTCCCGGAGGACGTCGAGCGCGTCCTCAACGAGCAGCCCGGCATCGTCGAATCCGCCGTCGTCGGCGTGAAGGTGGAGGGAGAGGAGCGCGTGCATGCCGCGCTGGTGCTCGAGCCGGGCACGGACGCGGAGGCGGTCGTGCGCCGCGCCAACGCCCGACTCGAGGACCACCAGCGCGTGCGCGCGGCGGTCGCCTGGCCAGGCGAGGCGCTGCCGCGCACGGAGGGCACCGGCAAGCTGCGGCGCCGCGAGGTGCAGACGTGGATGGCGAGCGGCGAGACGCCGAGCGGGGCGCCGCCGCCGGCCGTCGGCCAGCGGATCGAGGCGGTGATGGCCCGCTTCGCGAGCGGGCGCGACGTGGACGACGGCACGACGCTCGAGGCGCTGGGGCTCAGCTCGCTCGAGCGCGTCGAGCTGATGATGGCGCTCGAGCAGAACTTCCAGACGACGATCGACGAGGCGTCGTACTCGGCCGCGCGCTCGGTCGCGGACCTGCGCGCGCTCGTGGACGTCGGCGCAGGCCCGCCGCTGCCGCGCGTCGAGGCGGCGGAGGTCTTCGACTTCCCCGCCTGGAACCGCTCCCGCCTCGCGCGCGGCATCCGCCGCGTGAGCCTGCCGACCTGGATCCTGCCGCTCGCGCGTCTGTTCGCCTGGATTCGCGTCGAGGGCCTCGAGCACCTCGAGGGCCTCGACGGTCCGGTGGTGTTCGCGTCGAACCACCAGAGCCACTTGGACACGCCGGCGATCCTCGCGGCGCTCCCGCCACGCTGGCGGTACCGGGTCGCGCCGGCGATGGCGAAGGAGTTCTTCAAGGCGCACTTCCACCCCGCGGGGCACACGCGGCGCGAACGGTTCACGAACGGGCTGAACTACTGTCTCGCCGCGCTCTTCTTCAACGCGTTCCCGCTCCCGCAGCGCGAGGCGGGCACGCGGCAGACGCTGCGCTACGTCGGCGAGCTGCTGAACGACGGCTACTCGGTGTTGATCTTCCCGGAGGGCCGGCGCAGCGCGGGTGGGGTCATCGGCCGGTTCCAGCCGGGCGTGGGCATGATCGCCGCCCGGCTCGGCGTGCCCGTGGTGCCTGTCCGGCTGGTGGGGCTCGACCGCGTCCTCGCGCAGCACTGGAAGATGGCTCGGCCCGGCCGGGTGCAGGTGCGGCTCGGACCGCCGCTCCGCCTCGAGGGGGATGATTACGCCGCCGCCGCGCGGCAGGTCGAGGCCGCGGTCAGGGCGCTCGGCGACGAATCCCGGGGCCAGACGGAGGTTTGATCGCGGTCTCCGAGTGTGGCACAATCCTTGAACGTCTTAGCGTATGAGGTTGGGCTGATTGAGTAAGGACGATCTGATCGACGTGCAAGGCACGGTCACGGCGGTGCACAGCGGCGGCCTCTACCGCATCCAGTGTGACGCAGGCCACGAAGTGCTCGCCCAGTTGAGCGGCCGCATGCGCCGCTTCCGCATCAAGGTGGTGCCGGGCGACCGGGTGACGGTCGGCGTGTCTCCGTACGACCCCGAGCGCGGCATCATCACCTTCCGCGCTCGCTAGACAGGAGCTTCGGCCCGAAGGTCGGACGCGCGGCCGCGTCCCCGCCGATCGTGTGCGCGTGGAGATGCGGCGCCCGACAGGGTTCGCAGAGTCACGATGTTCGACAACTCCAACGACCGGCCGCTCGCCGACGAGCGCCCCGCGGACGATTTGGAACCGGCCCCGGAGACCCCCGAGTCGCCCGGCCAGGAGCGCTTCAACACCTGCCGCTGGCGCGCGGCGCCGGAGGACGGGCAGTTCTGCACCCACCGGGACGTGCTGCCCTTCGCCGGCAAAGAGGGCTTCAGCGCCGAGGCCTGGTGTCCCGACTGCGCCTTCTTCAAGGTGCGCCGCACGCCGAAGAAGCGCGAGCGGCACGAGTACGGGTACTGATAGGGGAAGGCTTCAGGCTTCGGGCTTCAGGCCTGACCCGAGTACCGAGTACCGCCGCCTTCGCTCTTCGAGCTACGGCGAGCCCGCCGTAGCCTTGGCGCAGGCGGGAGCCCCGGCCGTGACCTCAGGCCTCTGATCCCTACTCCGAAAACTCCTTGGCCAGCTCCACCCACTCGCCGTCGGGGGCCAGCTGCTGGTAGGACCGCCAGTGGGGACGCGCCTCGTGTGACCGCCCCGTCTTCTCGAGCGTCACCGCCAGGTAGAAATGCGCGTCCGCGTACGACGGGTTGAGCGCGACGGCCTCTTCGTAGCAGGCGAGCGCGTCCTCGTAGCGGCCGAGGTCGTGGTGGATGTTCCCGAGGTTGAAGTACGCCTCGAAGCAGTCGGGCTCGAGGCGGATCGCCCGCTCGTAGAGCGCCTGCGCTTCGATGAGCCGGTCGCCCGCGTAGTGCGTATTGGCGAGGTTCACGAGGGCGGGGACCAGGTCGGGATCCACGACGAGCGCCTTGCGGTAGGCCGCCGCCGCCTCGTCTCTCCTCTGGTCTTCGCCGTCGAGGCTGGCACCCTCGAGGAAGTACCGGGCCGCGAGGCGCGCCCGCGGGTCCGCCGCGGGCGGCGGCATCTCCGGCGTTCTCGACGGCACCGCGACGCTGCGCGAGCGATCCAACTCGACGACGCGGGCCGGGTTGGCGTCGGCTCGGCCGAGCAGGTCGAAATCGAAGGCGAGCTGGCCTTTGCGCGCGGCCTCGAGCGCGCGCAGCACCTGGCGGAGCCGCTGCCCCTGCTCGAGGCCCTGGGCCACCTGCTTGATGGCCGCCAAGTCGGCGAAGCTGTAGTAGCGATCGCCCCGGACGCGGGCCACCGGCTGCACGAGCCCGAGCTTGTCGAGGTAGCGCAGGTGGTCGTCGCGGATCACCGGGTACATCCCGCGGATGTCCTTGACGGCGTAGAACTGCTGCCGCAGGCGATCGGGCGTCAGCACGCCGGCGAGCCGGCAGAAGTCCGATTCCGTGATGATGCGGATCCGGCGCACGCTGGCGGCATTGAGCGCCTCGGCCCGCTCCTGCGCGGCCGCGTGCCGCGCCTCCGCCACCTCGCTGCCGTTCGCGCCCGATCCGAGCACGAGGATCGTGGTCTGATCGGACACCTCGCCGGCGACGCTCCCGCCCAGGCGCACGACGGCCTGCTGCGCCTCGCGGCGCTCGATCGAGGACAGCTTGCCCGAGAAGACGATGACTTCGCCGGTGAGGGCGTTCGGCGTGGTGGTCGAGGGCACTGGAACTCGACAGTCTGTCGTGCACGGAACGACGGCCCGACGTGTCGCTGGGGCGCGGTGCTCTGGGGCGCAGTGCTGAGGGAACGATGCGGAACTCGGACGGCAAAGTCAAGTAATCTATGCGAAGCATGCTCCTCGCCGGCGACATCGGCGGCACCAAGACGTGGCTGGGGCTCTACCGCCCGGCCCCGGATCGGCCCGAGCCGCTCCAGGCGCGTGAGTTCGCGACGCTCGCCTTCCAGAGCCTCGGCGACATCGTCGAGACCTTCCTGAAGGCGGCGTCGGTGCCGTCCTCCGAGATCGACGCGGCGTGCTTCGGCGTCGCGGGCCCCGTGACGGATCAGGTGGCGCGGCTCACCAACGTCCCGTGGCCGGTCGACGGCGCGGAGCTGGCCGAGCGCATCGGCCTGGCCGAAACGGTGCTCGTCAACGACCTCGAGGCGACGGCCTACGCCGTGCCGGTGCTCGAACCCCACGAGCTGGACGTGCTGCAGGAAGGGATCGCCCAGCCGGAGGGCAACGCGGCGATCATCGCGGCCGGCACGGGCCTGGGCGAGGCGTTGCTGCACAACGTCGACGGTCGGTTCATCCCGTCGCCGTCCGAAGGGGGGCACGCGGATTTCAGCGCGCGCACCCCGCGGGAGATGGAGCTGGCCAGCGACTTGATCCGCCAGTACGGGCGGGCGCACGTCGAGCACGTCCTCTCGGGCCCCGGCCTGGTGAACATCCACCACTTCACGCATCGCGGTCCGTGCGACGCCGTCGGTGAGCCCGCCAAGCGGTCGGAGATGCCGCGGCTCATCAGCGCGTCCGCGCTCGAGCGGCGGTGTCCGCAGTGCGTCGAGACGCTCGACCTGTTCGTCGCCGCCTACGGGGCCGAGGCGGGCAACCTCGCGCTACGCTCGGTCGCGACGGCAGGGGTGTACCTCGGTGGTGGCATCGCGCCGAAGATCCTGCCCGCGCTCGAAAGCGGGGCGTTCCTCGAGGCGTTCCGCGCGAAGGAGCCCATGGTCGACCTGCTCGCGACCATCCCCGTGTCGGTGATCCTCAACCGCCGGGCCGGCCTGCTCGGCGCAGCCGTGCACGCCAACGACATCGTGGCGGCCGGCGGCTGATCGATGGCCGCCAACCAGCACGCGCCGCAGGCGATGCATGTTGACCGCCCGCGGCTTCCGACGCTACGATCGGTTCTGCGTCTTCCATCCCGAATGCCAAGTTCCGACAGACTGCGACGATTTTTCTGGGGGAGGGTCATGCGCCCGCTGCTGCGACTCACGTTGCTCTGCTCGCTGTGCTTCGGCCTCGCCGTTCCGGCGTGGGCCGACGAGACCGGCTCCGTCTCGGGGACGGTCTTCGATCCGAACGGCAGTCCCGTCGTCGGGGCGACCGTTCGTGTTTCCGGTGATCGTCTGCCCGCCGGCCGCTCGGTCGTGACGGGGCAGAACGGCCAGTACAACTTCCTCCGGCTCCTGCCGGGCCGGTACATCGTCGAGGCCGAGAAGGCGGATCTCGGCAAGGCGTCCCGTCCGGTGATCATCGAGGTCGCCAAGGACACGCAGGTGGAGCTCGTGCTCGGCCTGTCGGTCCAGGAGACGCTGACGGTCGTCGGCGAGGTCACGCCGGTGGTGGACCTGAAGTCCACCGAGGTCAACTTCAACTTCAAGGCGGAGCAGATCCAGGACCTGCCGCTCGCGCGGAGCTACGCGGGCCTGTTCCAGCTGATTCCGGGCGTGGCCGACAACAACAGCTTCGCCCCGAACGGCGGCGGCAGCCGCCAGGACAACACGTACCTGATTGACGGCGTCAACATCACGAACCCCGGCTTCGGCTACCTCAGCACCGAGGTGAACGAGTTCGACATCGAGGAGTTCAACATCAAGCGGGGCGCCATCACCGCCGAGTTCGGCCGCTCGTCGGGCTTCGTGACCAACGCCGTCACGCGGTCCGGCTCGAACGCGATCCGCGCAGCGTTCCGGTTCGAGATAATCCCGAAGACGTGGGTCGCCGAGCCCGAGGATCCGACGCTCAAGGAGACGACGGACCGCTGGGTGCCGGCGTTCTACCTCGGCGGGCCACTGGTGCGGGACAGGGTGTTCTGGTACGGCTCCGGGCGGTTCGCCCGTGCGAACACGACGGACCGGGTCAACCGGCTCGGACCGGTGCCGGACCGCAAGGCGCGCACCAACGAAGTCTTCGGCAAGATCACGGCCCAGCCCTCGTCGAGCCACGCGATCAACGTGGGCTATCGCCACCGGCCGAACAAGGTGGATCTGGCCGGCATCGGCTCCAGCGACTCGCCGGCCGTGGCCACCAACGACGAGGGAACGAACAAGGTCGCGTCGGCGACGTGGGACTGGTTCACGGGACCGCGGACGGTCGTGGACGTCAAGTACGTGCACCTGACCGAGGCGAACGAGTCGGTGGCGGTGACCGACCTGGGGTTCAGGCCATCGTGGAACCCGAACAACCTCGCGGCCATGGGCTATTACTTCGACTCGGCGCAAAGCGCGTACGTCGGCGGCGCGCCGCTCCTGCTCAACCGGCAGAACTACACGCGTGACGAGATCCGCGCCTCGGTCACGCAGTTCCTCGACCTGGGCCGAACGTCGCACCAGATCAAGGCCGGCTTCGGGTGGGAAGAGTCCAAGGAGGATCTGACGCGCAAGTCGAACGGCTGGGGCGGCATCTCGGTCGTGCAGGCCGGCACGCAGGTCAACGCGAACTACTATCCTGACCAGCCGTCGCAGCTGTCGCCGGCGCGCACCTACAGCCTGTTCGTCCAGGACGACATCACGATCGGCAGCCGCCTGACCGTCAACGCCGGGCTCCTCATCAACCGGGACGAGTTCGCGCAGACGATCGACACACGGAACACGTTCCTGTCGTTCAACTTCAGCCAGGAGCTGCAGCCGCGCGTCGGCGTGAACTACCAGCTGCGGCAGGGGAAAGGCGACAAGGTCTACGGGAACTACGGCCGTTACTTCAACCTCGACATGAAGAGCAGCTCGCGCTCGCTGGCGCCGCTGCGCCTGTTCACCAACGACGCGACCTTCAGCGTCACGGGCGCCCTGCTCTCCGACGTGCCGCGGGCGAGCACCACGGGCAAGGTCATCGCGTCGGGCATCGATCCGCCGTACATCGACGAGTACCTCGTCGGCTACGCAACGCCGCTCGCGGGCACGTGGAGCCTCGACGTGTTCTTCATGTACCGTGACGCCAACAACTTCATCGAGGACTACCCGCAGACACTGCCGGCGAGCAGCTTCATCTACGACAACGTGCCGGCGGCCGAGCGGCGCTACCGATCGCTCACCTTCGAGCTGAGCCGGCGCCTCGCGGACCGCTGGAGCCTCTCGACGAGCTACAGCGTCAGCAAGCTGTACGGCAACTTCGACCTCGACTACTCCACCGGCGCCATCTTCAACACGTCCTCCGCGCTCCAGGACGGCCCCGGGCTGTTCGTCGAGGACGAGTTCCGGTTCGGCCCGCTGAGCCAGGACCGCACGCACGTCTTCAAGGCGTTCATGACGTACGTGCCGACCGACCGCTTCACGCTCGGGGGGTACCTGCGCGTGCAGAGCGGCACGCCCTGGGAGGCGCGGGGACGCGACTGGTACAACGGCTACCGGCGCTACCTCGAACAGGCCGGCACCAACCGGAACGACACCTGGCCGAACGTCGACCTGCTGGCGTCGTACCGGCTGCCGCTCGGCGGACGGACGACGGCCGGCATCGAGGCGCGCGTGCTGAACCTGTTCAACAACCAGACGACGCTCGCGCGCGACCAGCGCCAGTACCTCGACGGCCGGATCCGGAACTTCTCGACGGCGCCCTACCTGACCCAGGGCACCACGCAGCCGAACGCTGACTTCGGCAAGCCGACCGAGTACGCGCCGCCGCGCCGGCTGCTGCTCACGGCGTTCGTGAACTTCTGAGGAGTGCTCGAGCGACGACGAGCCCGGCGGCCAACCGCCGGGCTCGTCTCATGTACGCGCCAGAGGAGGCCACGAAGACCCTCACCACGGAGGACGCGGAGGACACGGAGCGCAGATCGTCGAATCCGCAAGGAGACTCACCACGGAGGACGCGGAGGACACGGAGCGCCGTAGCCGGGAACCGTGTTCGTGGCACAGGGCTTCAGCCCTGTGTTCAGCGCCCGATGGCGGCGATGAGCTCCCGCGCGCGCTCGTACGTCGGATCGAGACGCAGCGCCTCCTCGGCGCGCGCGCGGGCGTCGGCGAGCCGGCCGGCACGCGCCAGCACGACCGCCAGGTTGAGCCGCGCCGACGCGCTGGCGGCGTCGAGCCGGCACGCTTCCTCCAGCTCTCGAATCGCCTCCTCCGGGCGATCCAGCAGCGACAGCGCCACGCCCCGCTTCTCGTGCGCCAGCGCGACCGACGGCGCGCGTGCGATCGCCTCCCGGTAGAAGCGCTCGGCGAGCGGCAGCGCGTCCAGCTCGAGCGCCAGGTCGCCCAGCGCGTAGAAGCTCAGCGCGTCCACGTCGAGCGCGCCCGCCATCGGCTCGAGCACCGCGACGGCGCCGGCGCGATCGCCCGCCGCCACCAGCGCCCGCGCCAGATCGAAGCCCGACAGATCGACGCGGTACCCAGCCTGGAACGCGACCCGGAGGTGCGGGATTGCGTCGGCCGGCCGTCCGGCGTCGACGAGCGCCTGTCCGAGGGCCAACGCCGTCTCCGCCTGCCCGGGATCGACCGCCAGCGCTGCCTCGTACTCGGGGATCGCGAGGTCCGGGCGGCCCGCCCGGCGGTAGGCGTCGCCCAAGCGGAACCGCATCACGCCGGGGAACGGATGCAGCGGCTGGGTGCGATCGGCGAGCGCCCGCGCCTCGTCGATCCTCCCGTCGGCGATCAGCGTGATGGCCATCCGCGTCCGCTCGTTGCCCCGCCCATCGTCGAGCCCAAGGGGCCAGTTGACGGCGACGAGGAGCGCGACGAAGGCCGTGAACGCGGCGGCCGGCACGCGCGGGCGCGGCCGCGCGCGCCGCCAGACGAACAGCGTGTCGATGGCCGCGCCTGACCCGATCGCGAGCGGCATGAGAAGCGGCAGCCGGTACCGCGTCGCGACGAAGAACACGCCCACGCTCAGCGCGTAGACGGGCACGAAGGCGGACCAGATGAGGAAGTCAGACGGGGCTCGGTACTCGGTACTCGGTACTCGGGGATCGGGAGATCCCCCGGCGCCCAGCGCCCGACGCCGAACGCCCAGTCCCACCAGCCCCAGCGGCACCAGCAGCCACGGGCCGACGACGAGGACGCGCAGCAGGCTCCGGACCTCCTGGGTGTAGTAGGCGTAGCTGTAGTTGAGCGGGATGATGGCGCTCTGGAAGACGTAGTACAGCTTGCGCGCGAAGAGGGCGGCCGCGCGGCCAGGGTTCGCCGCCATCCAGTCGAGGGCGAGCGACGTGAAGTAGCCTGACACCTCCGCGTCGGTGAGCGGCCGCTCGAGTGCCGCCTCCGCGACGCGCCGGGCATTCTCGGCCTGTCCCTCGATGTCTGGCGTGATGCCGGGCACGCTGTGGTAGGTGCCGTCGGCGCGGGGGTTGTTCCCGACGTAGAGGTTGAGGCCGCCGTGCGACGGGAGCACGCTCGGCCGGCCGGTCACGGCCAGGTTTCTGGCGGCCACCGGCGCGAGCGCCAGGGCGAGGCCGAGCGCCGCCGCGGCGGCGGTGCGCACGCCGGCCCGCCCTGGCCGCCCATGGCGCAGCGCGAGCAGGGCCACGAGCGCGAGTCCCCACACGAGCAGGTTCGGGCGGTTCAGCGCGTGGAGCCCGACGCCCGCGCCGGCCGCCACGTACCATCCTGCGCGGTCCGAGCGGAGCGCGCGCGCCAGCGCGTAGAGGTGCAGGGCGGTGAGGATCGGCTCGAGCGCCGCCTGCAGGACGACGACCTCGTAGAACGTCAGCAGCCCGGTCAGCGCCGCCAGCGCCCCCGCCGCCCGCGCCGCCCGGTCCCCGAACCACTCGCGCGTCGTCGCGTACACCAGGCCGACGGCCACGGTGCCCAGCGCGACCTGTGCGACGCGAACCGCCATCAGGGCGCCGCCGGACAGGGCCAGGCACAGCCCGACGAAGTAGATGTACAGCGGCGAAACGTAGTAGGCGCCAGGGCCGAGCAGCAGGTCGCCGACGGCGACCTGCTGGCCCAGCCTCACGTAGACGCCCGTGTCGAGGCCGCCGGCGGGCTGCAGGAGCGGATGCCCGGCGAGCTGGACGAGAACGGTCAGCTTGACGAGGAGGGCACCGGCGAGCAGGGCCCAGAACCACCGCTGCCGGACACCGGACACGGCCGACCCGTGACGCGCGCGCCCCATCGGGCCGCTCCTGGCAGGCCGTGGCAGAAGTCACTCCACGGGCTGCGAGAACCCGGAGCGCAAACACCGAGAGACCGAGGGCACGGAGAGGCTCCGGATATCTCCGTGGTCTCTGACGCTTTGGCTATGCCCTCCGTGACCTCGCAGGCCGTGTCGACTTTCACCACGGCCTGGTAGCGAAGCTTCGCCTCAAACCGCCGAGTGACGGACCAGCGGGCCAGGACGGCGAATCTTCGCTACTAGGCGGCCGCAGAGCGGCCGCAACTAAGACAGCTTCTAAAGCCCAAAACTTGCTTCATTCGTAAGGACACGGGCTTTAGAAGATGTCTAGCGGCTCGACTTCGTCGTTTCGGCGAAGCCCACTTCGGCCATCAGCTTCTCGATGGCCTCGATCTCGACCGGCAGGAACCCGGACATGTTCTCGTAGCCGGTCGCGGTGATCAGGATCGTGTCCTCGAGCCGGACGTAGACGCGGTCCTCGGGGATCGTGAGCGCCGGCTCGATGGTGAAGATCATGCCGGGCTGGAGCACCTCGTACGGCGCGGTGACGTCGTGGACCTCCATGCCGACCCAGTGCCCGAGGCTGTTCCGGCTCGGGTTGTGGTAGCCGGCGACGAACCGGCCGGCCGCCTCCTTGATCTTTGAGCTGGTGAACGGAAACGACGCCATGATCGCGTCCATCTTCGTCGCGGCGTCACGCAGGATCTCGCGCGGCGCGACGTGGGGACGGATTGAGATCATCAGCGCCTGGTAGAGCTTCAGGTAGATGCCGTACAGCTCGCGCTGCTCGCGACTGAACTTGCCGTTGATCGGGAACATCCGCGTGACGTCCGCGGTGTAGTAGTGCAGGTCGGGCGCGTAGTCGAAGAGGACGAGCTGCCCGTCCTTCGTCTGGCTCTGCGCGGCGTGGTAGTGCGGGTAGAACGCGTTCTCGCCCGACGCGACCAGCGCGAAGTACCCGATCCCCATGGCGTTGTGCCGCTTGAACTCGTAGTCGGCGATCGCCTCCAGCTCGTACTCGTACATGCCGGGCCGGGCGGAGCGCATCGCTTCCCCGATCCCGAGGCTCGCGATCCGCGTGGCTGCCCGGACGACGGCGATCTCGCGCGGGCTCTTCACGAGCCGCATCGCGTCGAGAATCGGGTCGAGGTCCTTGATCGCCGAGCCGGGCGCGCGCGCGTCGACCTTGCCGATGAACGTCTTTTCGCGCGACGGCCGTCCGTCCCAGGGATCGGCGAGCGATTTCTGCTCGTGGCTGATGGAGTAGCCGGGCGTCCCCGCGCCGAGCGCCTCCGGGCGGTGCGGCAGGTAGAGCGTCCGGCCCTCGGCGGCGATCTGCTGTAGCGCGGCGTCGAACGCCTCGCGCGGCAGGACCCCCTCGATGCCCGTGAGGCGCGCCGCCTCCGGACCGGGCGTCAGCACCGGTCCCTCGGATCGCTCCGCCCGCTCGTCGCGCGGCTGCAGGAACAGCGTCGAGCGCCTCACGCGGCCGTCGATCACGAGGATCGCGCGCGGGACCTCGACGCCGGTCAGGTAGAAGAACTGGTTGCTCTGGCGGAACTTGTGGTACGTCGCGAGCTCCGTGGCGCCCTGGATGATCGCGACGCCGTCGCCGATCTGCGCGATCACCCGCGCCCGCCGCGTGGCGAACTCCTCGGGTGGAAACGCCGAGGTCAAGAGCGGCGGCTGCGCCGACGCGCCGGTTGCCGCGAGCAGCCAGGCCACCACGCAGAGCCGCCCGATGATGCTCGATGCCCGCATGCGCGCCTCCTCGAAGGGACAGTCAGCGTGGACACGACACAGCAGCAATTATATGATCGCGGCCCGGCACGCCCCATGTCCACGCGCCTCTCCTATCCCCCCGCACGCAAAGCGGACGTCGTCGACGACCACCACGGCGTGAAGGTGGCCGATCCGTACCGGTGGCTCGAGGCGGCAGACGATCCCGAGACCGTGGCGTGGGTCGAGGCGGAGAACGCGCTGACGCGCGGGTACGTCGACGGCCCCGCGCGCGACGCGATCCGCGCCCGGCTCGAGACGCTCTACGACTATCCGCGGACCTCGGCGCCGGTGGCGCGCGGCGTTCGCTACGTCTTCTCGCACAACGACGGCCTGCAGGATCAGCCGGTGCTCTACGTGCAGGACGGCCTCGACGGCGAGCCTCGGGCGCTGGTGGATCCCAACGCGCTGGACCCCGAGGGGACGACCGCGCTCACCGCGCTCGCGGTGGACGAGGCGGGCGCGCGCATCGCCTACGCGTTGTCGGTGAGCGGGAGCGATCGGCAGGAGATCCGGGTCCGCGACGTCGCGACCGGCGAGGATCGGCCTGATCGCGTCCGGTGGGCCAAGTTCGCCAGCATCTCCTGGCTGCCCGACGGCTCCGGCTTCTACTACACTCGGTTCCCGGAGCCGGGCACCGTGCCGGCCGTCGACGAAAACTACTACAACAAGGTCTGCTTCCACCGGCTCGGCGACGACCAGGCCGCGGACGCGCTGGTGTTCGAGCGGCGGGACGATCGCGAGATCGTCTTCCAGACCGCCATCACCGGCGACGGCCGGCAGCTCGTCATCGCGGGCTTCAAGGGAGCGAGCGACAAGAGCGAGATCCACGTGCTCGACCGGACGGCCACGGGCTCGGCGCCGCGGCCGCTCTTCACCGGCTTCGGTGCCGCGTACCTCTTCATCGACGACGACCGCGGCCGCCTCTTCTTCCGGACCGACGAGGGCGCGCCGCTCGGACGCATCGTCGCGGTCGACCGCCACGACCTCTCGAAGCCGCCGGTCGAGATCGTCGCCGAGAGCGCCGACAAGCTCGCCTTCGCCGCCATCGTCCATCACCAGCTCGTCGGGGGGTACCTGCGCAACGCCGCGTCGGTGGTGAAGCTGTTCGGCCTCGAAGGCGAACCGGCAGGCGAGATCGCCCTGCCGGCGCTCGGCACGGTCGCGGAGCTGAGCGGCCGCCCGGAGGACGATGCGCTGTTCCTCAACTTCACGTCGTTCACGTACCCGCCGAGGGTCTACCGTTACGCGTTCACGACGCGGACGCTGACGCCGTTCCCGCGGGGCTCGTCGGCAATCGACCCGTCGGCGTATGAAACGACGCAGGTCTGGTACCCGTCGAAGGACGGCACCAAGGTCTCGATGTTCCTCGTGCACCGGAAGGGGCTCGCGCGCGACGGTGCGCGGCCGGTGCTGCTGAGCGGCTACGGCGGCTTCAACATCAGCCTCACCCCGGCGTTCGACCCGGCCAGCTTCGTCTGGCTCGACCGCGGCGGCGTGTACGCGCTGGCGAACCTGCGCGGCGGCGGCGAGTACGGCGAGGCCTGGCACGAAGCGGGCATGCTCAACCGCAAGCAGAACGTCTTCGACGATTTCATCGCCGCCGGCGAGTGGCTGATCGCCAACGGCTACACGGATCCCCGGCGGCTCGCGATCGAGGGGGGCAGCAACGGCGGCCTGCTGGTCGGCGCCGCGATGGTCCAGCGTCCCGATCTCTTCGGCGCCGTCGTCTGCCGCGTGCCGGTCGCCGACATGCTGCGCTACCACCTGTTCACGGTGGGACGGTTCTGGATCCCGGAGTACGGGTCGTCGCACGACCGCGAGCAGTTCGCGTTCCTCGTCGCGTACTCCCCACTGCACAACGTCAAGGACGGCGCGGCGTATCCCGCGGCGCTCGTCACGACCGCCGACACCGACGACCGCGTGGCGCCCGGCATGGCGAAGAAGTTCGCGGCGCGGCTCCAGGCCGCCACCGGCGGCGCGGCGCCGATCCTGATTCGCGTCGAGACGAAGGCCGGACACGGCGCCGGGAAGTCGGTGACCAGGATGATCGACGAGGACGCGGACATCTTCGCGTTTCTGTTCAAGGCACTGGAGATGGAAGGGGCGTGAGGCTCCCTGCTCTGCTCTGGGCTCTGGGCTGACGTCTTGAGGTCGGCGTCAGGCCGGCGCCACCCGCAGATACACGTCTGCGCACCACGCGACAGTGCGTCGGCGGCTGACCAGCCTGAACCCATTGGCGCGAATCAGCCTCTCCATCGCCCCGGCGGAATGCACGAACGTTCGAAACGGATTTCCCTTCAGGCGCCGGCCGGCATTCTCGAGCGCCATGACCGCCCGCACGTACCAGCGATCCTTCGGATACGAAAGGGCGAGGCAGCGCTCGGCCCGCCGCACCGCCGCGCCAAGGAGTGGTTCATGCGCAGGATAGCAGCAGACCACGCGATCGAGCGTCACGACGGTGGCGGCGTCGAACTCGGATGCGCGGCTCACGAAGTCGCCGTGCCGCCAGTCTACCGCTTCTGCACATCCGCGGTGAATCGCCTCATCCCGCGCCGTCATGACACACGCCGGAGACGCGTCGACGGCGACGGCCCGTCGCACGCCGGCCGCCAGAAGCTCGAACGTCAGCGCCGACTCCGGCTCCGATGTCGAGCAGGGTTCCACTGAGGTCCCCGGCCGCGCGTATTCCGTCGCGCATCAATCGCGTGGTGGCGGACGGTCCCTTGCGGTGATACCGCGCCAGGTCGCGAGCGGCCACGCGCGCACTGAACTGCCGCTCCGTGGCCGAACAGAAGGCGGAACACTGACATCCCATACGCAACCCGTCAGTCAAAGGCGCCGTTCGACGTCGGGCGAACGATCGGGATCCGCCGGCGCGCCATGTGCCCTCACTCGAACACGGTGAAGCGCGCCGCCGTCGACCGGCAGCGCGTCGTCGGGGGTTCCAGGGGATCCCGCCAGAACAAGATGACCGCCTCGTAGTCGCCCCGGGGCAGCGTCTCCAGCCCCAGCTTGTAGGCGATGCTGCGAAACTCGACCCGGGCGCCCGGCTCGAGGTCGAGGAAGTCCGCCGGCGACAGGGGGCCGGGGTCGGAGATGAAGATCGGGACGTCGACGGCGCCGGCGCTCTCCGTCACGAGCAGCTGGAAGTAGGTGTGCTGGAGGTCGACGCGGCGCCCGTTGCGGACGTCCAGGACCCGCGTCGTGTGACTGGTCTTGTTGACGACCTCGGCGGAGAACTGCGGTCGTTCCCCTGACTTGATGCGGGGGGTCACGGCCGCGAGGGATACCCAAATGTCTGTGCAGGCCGGCACCGAAGGGATCGCGCGGATCTGCGGGTTCGAACCCGCGGTCAGGAACCGCAGGATCTCGCGCAGCAGCCGCTCTCCTTGTTCCGTCTCGAAGATGAACTGCGCGTGGGCCGAGCCGTCCAGGATCACGAGCTCTTTCGGGCCCGGCGCTCTCTCGTACTGCTCGTGGATTTGCTCCAGTCGCGGGACGCCGCGGCCGTCGAGGTCGCCGCGGCTCGTGATGAACAGCTTCCGGCCCTTCATCCGCTCGGGCTCGTCGATCGGCGAATGCGCCAGCAGCACGAGGCCGTCGATCTCGCCGGGCGCCGCCTCGACCGCCGCCTGGGCCGCCGCCAACGCGCGCGCCTGCGGTTCCCAGCTCGCCTTGTCGAAGCGACCTCCATGCGCCAGAACGACGCCGTGGTCACCCTGCCCGTACAGGTCGGCGTAGACGAGCCCCCCGTCCTGGGTCGAAAAGGAGACGAGCTCCTGGGACGCGGCGACTCCCATCACCACGACCGCCGCCAAGGCCGTCAAGGCAGGCATCCTGCGCGTCTCCCGTTACCCACGGCCGCGAGTGTCGTCGAACGGACGGGCGGCACAGGTCTGAAGACCCGTGCCACGAGAATCACACGAGTATCACGCGCCCCACCGATCCTGAACCTACGCGGGCTCGATCTTGCTCCACTCCGCCAGCGCGTCCTTCGCCGACGCGAAGCGCGCCGCGGGCTCTCGGAGCAGACAGGTCAGGATCCACGACTCCGCCGCCTCGGGCAGCGACGGCTGCCGATCGCGCGGCGACGGCGGCGGGCCGGACATCGCCATCCCCAAGAGCGCCGGCAGCGTCGGCGCGTCGAACGGCACGGCCCCCGTCGCCATCTCGTAGACCACCGCCCCGATCGTGAACAGATCCGACCGCACGTCCGGTGCGCGCCCGGTGAGCACCTCCGGCGGCACGTAGCGCAGCTCGGCGTCTTGCAGCTCCCCGCCCCGCAGCGTGCGCTCGTCGAGCGTCGCCAGCAGATCCTGCACCCGCTGGATGCCGGCCGCCGAGACCAGCACGCGCTCCCCGCCCTCCTCCGGCTCGTCCGACATCCGCAGGATCGCCGGCGTCAGCACGCCCAGCAGTCCGCCCCGCCTGTGGATTGCCGTCGTCGCGTCGAGGAGCTGCGCGGCCAGCGGCCGGAGCCGCGTCCACGGAAACGGCCCGTCGCGGTCGAGCCGCTCCCGCAGGCTCGTCCCCTCGATCAGATCCGTCACGACGTACACGGCCTCCTCGTCCTCGCCGAAGTCGCGCACCTGGAGGATCGATGGGTGTGCCACCTGGAGCGTGCGCGCCTCGTGCAGGAACCGCGCCCGGATGGCCTTCCAGTCGGGACGTGCCGACCGTCGGAGCACACGGATGGCCACGGGATGCCCGAGCGCGCGGTGCGAGCCGGCGTACACGTCGCTCCCGAGCCGGCCTTCGCCAATCCGCTGGTCCAGCTCGTACCGGTCGAGCAGCCCCGACACCGGCGGCGACGATCCGTAGGGGCGGGTCGCGGCATCGCCCGGTGCCACTGCCGCCCGCGTCGGGCCGCCGAGCGCGCGCGCCAGCTCGTTCACCGACTGCCAGCGGTCGCCGGGACGCTTGGCCAGCGCCTTCGACACGACGGGATCGATCCACGACGCGAGGCCCGGCCGCAGCGAGGTCACCGGCGGCGGCTCCGTCGTCAGATGGCCGGCGACGACCGCCCGCACGTCCCCCGCGAACGGCACGTGGCCCGTCAGCAGCTCGAACATCACGATGCCGAGGCTGTAGAGATCCGACCGGCCGTCCACCTCGCGCGCGCTGAGCTGCTCCGGCGACGCATACGCCATCGTCCCCACGAAGTGCTGCGCCGCCGTCAGCCGCGTCTCGTCGCTCGTCTCGCGCACATTGGCCAGGCCGAAGTCGATGATCTTGTAGATGGTCTGCCCCGAGTCGAACCGGTGACTGACGATGTTCGCGGTCTTGAGATCGCGGTGAACGACGCCGCGGTCGTGCGCCATCTGCAGCGCCGTGCAGAGCGGCGGCACGATCGACTGCACGCGCGCCAGATCGAGCGGCCCGCCCTCGGCCACCTCGTCCTTCAGGCTCCGGCCGTTCAGGAACTCCATCACGAGATACGGTCGGCCCTCGGGGTCGATGTTGAAATCGAGGATGCCGACGACGTGCGGGTGTCGGAGGCCGGCGGAGATGCGGCTCTCGCGCATGAAACGCCGTCTGAGACCGGGCGACTCGCCCGACGCCCGGATGACCTTCACGGCGACCTCGTCGCCCAGCAGCACGCGGCGCGCGCGGAACACGGACCCCATGCCGCCTTCGGCGATCAGCCCGAGAATCTCGTAGCGTCCGTCGATGACCGAGCCGATGGAGAGCACGGCGAAATGATACCCGTCCGGCGCGCGCGGCGCCACGGCCACGGCTCTTCCTGATAGAATGCCACCACGTCAAGCTTCACAGTCCAGGAGAGGCATGTATGAGCCGCAGGACGCAGCTCGTCGCGGCCACCGCCGCGTTCGCGATCGCCACGTCGCTCGGCGGCGCGCCCCTCGGGGCGCGGCCGTCGGTCCTCCCCGCCGGCGCCGCGGCGCGCCCGGCACAGGCCGCGGCGGCGTGCGCGATTGACTGGCCCGCGCATCGCGCCGAGGTCGAAGCCTGCCTCCGGGAGTGCCCGATCGACCGCATCGAGGACGTCCCGATCGGCGTGACCAGACCGAAGCGCGCCTTCTTCGCCGCTGGGTCGGTCGCGCGCAGCGCCGCCTGGAAGCCGCTCCGGCCCGGTCGCTACGCGGGCTACTGGGAAAGCTACAAGTCCGAGATCGCCGCCTACGAGATGGATCGCCTGCTGGGGCTCGACAGGGTGCCGCCCGCCGTCGAGCGGCGCGTCGACGGCGACCTGGGCGCCGCGATCCTGTGGATGGAGCGCGTCAGCGACTGGGACCCGAGGGTGGCCGTGCAGCCGACCGACCGGCTCGGCTGGGATCGCGAGATCATCCGGATGAAGATGTTCGACCAGCTCATCGCCAACATCGACCGCAACCAGGGCAACCTGCTCTACGACGCCGACTTCCATCTGATCCTGATCGACCACTCGCGCGCCTTCACGTCCGAGAAGAACATCTCGAAGCTCGCCCAGCCCAACCGGATCGACGGCCTCGTGTGGGATAAGATCGAAGCGTTGACGTTCGAGCAGCTGAAAGGCGCGCTCGGCAGGTGGGTGCTCGGCGACGGCGACATCCGCGCCATCCTCGAGCGCCGCGACCGGATGCGGCAGCAGATCGACGCGATGGTCGCCGAGAAGGGCGCGCGGCTCGTGTTCATCCGCTAGCCCGTGGCAGAAGTCACTCCACGGGCTGCGAGGACGCGGCGCGCGAACACCGGGAGCCCGAGGGCACGGAGATGCGCCGGATTCCTCCGTGATCTCTGACGCGGTGGCCACGTCCTCCGTGACCTCGCAGGCCGTGTCGACGTTCACCACGGCCTGCTAGTGTCCCGTTACCGTGATTCGTTGCATAAGTCACATCGCGTGGGCCGCTGGCAAGGCGCGACGACCGAGAATACAGGCCGTATTTGAGGGAGGAGCAACGCCGCCAGCCGGGATGCCCCGCCCGCGAATTATGTGACGAATCACGGTAACGGGACACTAGCCAGGCGCCCGCGGGATCGGACATGACACGACGGCTGAACCACCCCCGCACCGGTCGGACGCGCGCGATCGCCCTCGCGCTGGCGGGCCTCGCGCTCCTGGCCGCCGCGAGCGCCGGCCGCGCGGCCGCGCCGGCGCCGGCCCGGCTCGTCGCGGTCGCCGACATCCACGGCGCCCTCGGCGCATTCCAGGAGATCCTGCGCGCCGCGCGCCTGATCGACGAGCGCGACCGCTGGATCGGCGGCGACGCGATCCTGGTGCAGACCGGCGACTACCTGGATCGCGGCGCCGACGTGCGGGCCGTCATGGACCTGCTCATGGCGCTCGAGCGGGGGGCGCCGCGTGCGGGCGGCCGCGCGCACGTCCTGCTCGGCAACCACGAGACGATGAACCTCGTCGGCGAGACGCGCGACGTCAACCCCGAGATCTACACGACGTTCGCCGACCGCGACTCCGAGAAGCGTCGCGAGCGGGCCTGGAACGACTACACCAGGGTCTCGGACGACCGCGCGCGGGCGCTCGGCTCGCGGCCGAAGGTCTACGACGTGCCGCGCGAGACGTGGCTGGCGGCGCGCCCGCCCGGCTTCGTCGAGTACCTCGCGGCGCTCGGACCCGACGGGCGCTACGGCCGGTGGCTTCGTGAGCGGCCCGTCGTCATGACGGTCGACGGCACGGTGCTGATGCACGCGGGTCTCGACCCGGACACGGCGCCGGCGACGCTCGAGGACGTGAACCGGCAGGTGCGGGGCGACCTCGAGGCGTTCGACGGCTACCGGAAGTACCTGGTCGATCAGAAGATCGTCACGCCGGCGTTCACGCTGCCGGAGATCGTGGCCGCCGCGCAGGCCGAGGCCGAGTCGCTGACGGCCCTGGTCGACCGCGCCCGCGCCGGCGACCAGGCGGCCGTCGAGTGGCTCCAGCGCCTCGACCGACGCCACCTCGATGTGATCCGGGGCGTGCTCGACGTCGGCCAATCGTCGCTCTTCGCGACGGACGGGCCGATGTGGTTCCGGGGGTTCGCGAACTGGTCCGACGCGGAGGGGGCCGAGCGCGTGGATTGGCTGCTCGACCGGTATCACGCGCGGCGGTTCGTCGCCGGCCACACGCCGCAGCTCCCGTCCGACGTCGGCGGGCGGTTCGGGGGCCGCGTTTTCCTGATCGACACCGGCATGCTGGCCAGCCGGTATCCGGGCGGTCGCGCCTCGGCTCTCGAGGTCGCGGACGAGGTCGTCACGGCCATCTACGCCGATTCGACGACGGTCCTCGCGCGGCCGTCGCGGTGACCCGCGACACGTCACGGTCCGGTTGAAGCCGGGCGCGGCGCCTGACAGGTGCGACCGGGCCGGCCGGACGCCCGGCGCTATTCCCCAAACATCAGGCGGCGGATCTGCTTGAACGGCAGCGCGCCGTAGGTGAGCAGATTGTCGTTGAACTGCTTCAGCCGGTAGTGCTCCCCCATCCGCCGCCGGTACTCGTCGCGCAGCTCCAGGATCGCCAGCTCGCCGATGATCTCGCGGCCGGGCGGCGAGGGCGACTGCGAGTCGCGCTGCACCTCGATGAACGCGTTCGTGGGCTCCATACCGATCTTGTCGACGTAGGCCCGCACCGACTCGTCGAAGGTCATCTCTCCCTGTAGGAGATGACGTGCGTCCAGTACGGGTTGTAGCTCTTGATCCGGCTGGCGCGCTCCTCGGGCGTCAGCCGGTCCTCGAGCGGCGTGAGCACGTAGTAGCCCGACTGGCGGCCCGCCACCGTCGGGCCGCCGCTCGCGCCGCCGAACGACAGCGTGCGCCGCCCCATCGGCGCCGTGATCCGCGCCGCGTAGTCGATATAGTCGGGAATCGTGACGACGTGGGCGGCGCCTCCTCCTTCATGACCTCCCAGGCGGTGCGCAGATCCCCCGACGGGTGGATCCGCCGGGCCAGCTCGGTCATCTCGGCCGTCAGCCGCCGCTCTTCTTCAGCGGCGATCCGGATCATCTCGTCGACGCCGTACTCGTCCAGTTGCTCGTGGACGAACTGATAGAACTCGATCTCGGCCGGCTTCCAGGCGGGCGACCGGGTGGATCGCGGCAGCAGGTCGGCCCGGAGCCAGCGCTCGAAGTCCTCGACCGCCGCGAGCGCCACGCCGGCCGCGGCCAGCAGCTCCACCTTCAGCCCTGGATCCTCGACGACGGCCTCGGGCACGTACTCGCGCAGCAGCAGCTTCGCGTAGTCCACCTGGTCGTCGAGGCCGAGCCGGGCGCGGTCGATCGTCTTCAGCCGCTCGAGCACGCGGCGCCAGGCGCCCACCGCGTCACCGTACGCCGCGGCGTCGCGCTGCGTGACGCGAACCGCCAGCGCTTCGTCCACGAGCGCCGCGAGCCGCGCCCGGGGTCTCCTCGGCACCGGCTGCCCCTCGTTGCGCGGACATCGGCGCCGTCAGCAGCACGGCGAGTAGCGCGACGCCGCCGAAGCAGACCGTCCGTCCTGTTGGCCATCTCATGTGCACCTGCCTCCCGGGGGCATTATGATGTGCGGGCGAGGTTTCTTCCATGACGCCATGCCCGTTCTCGTTTCGCGCCGCACGCCTGGTCTCCACGGTTCTCATCGGTCCCGCCTGCCTTACGCTGGCGCTCGCCGCGCCGGCCCGCGCGCAGGCGCCCGAGCCGATTCGCTACACGCTCCGCTTTCCTGCGCCCCACACGCACTACGTCGAGGTCGAGGCCGACGTCCCGACCGGCGGCGCCGCCCGGATCGATCTGCTCATGGCGGTCTGGACGCCGGGCTCCTACCTGGTGCGCGAGTACTCGCGGCACGTCGAGGCGGTCCGGGCGACCGCGCCGGACGGCCGCGCGCTCGGCGTCAGGAAGACCGAGAAGAACCGCTGGCAGGTCGACGCCGGCGGCTCGCCGCGCGTCACCGTCGCCTACCGCGTGTACGGGCGCGAGATGACGGTCCGCAACAACTGGATCGAGTCACGCTTCGCGATGCTGACCGGCGCCGCCACCTTCATCACGCTCGCCGAGCCGGGGCCGCGTCCGCACGAGGTGCGCCTCGATCTGCCGCCCGGCTGGAAGACGACGATGACCGGCCTGACGCAGCTCGCGGGCGCGCCACACCAGTACCGCGCAGTGGACTTCGACACGCTCGTCGACTCGCCCATCGTCGCCGGCAACCCGGCGGTGTACGAATTCAGCGTTGCCGGCACGCCGCACTACCTCGTGAACACAGGCGAGGCGGGCGTCTTCGACGGCGCCCGGGCCGTCAAGGACGTCGAGAAGATCGCCCAGGCGTGCTACCGGCTCTGGGGCCAGGTCCCCTACGAGAAGTACCTCGTCCTCAACCTGATCATCGAGTCTGGCGGTGGACTCGAGCACAAGAACTCGGTGCTGATGATGACCAGCCGCTGGGCCACCAGCACCCGCCAGCGCTACCTCGGCTGGCTCGGCACGGTGAGCCACGAGCTCTTCCACGCGTGGAACGTCAAGCGGCTGCGTCCGGTCGCGCTCGGACCGTTCGACTACGAGCGCGAGAACTACACGACCGACCTCTGGATCGCCGAAGGCTTCACCTCGTACTACGGCGACCTGCTGCTCCACCAGGCCGGGATCTCCACGCGCGACGAGTACCTGCAGGGTCTCGGGCGCACCATCGAGTCGCTGCAGACCACGCCGGGCCGCCTCGTGCAGTCGGCCGAGCTGGCGTCGTTCGATGCCTGGATCAAGGCGTACCGGCCCGACGAGAACTCGGCGAACACTTCCATCAGCTACTACACCAAGGGGGAGATCGTCGCGTTCCTGCTCGACGCGAAGATCCGCAGGGCGACCCACGGCGCGAAGGGCCTGGACGACGTGATGCGGCTCGCGTACGAGCGGTTCGCCGGCCCGAAGGGCTTCGCCCTCGACGAGTTCCGGCGCGCTGCGGAAGAGGTGAGCGGCGTCGACCTCGCTGCCTGGCTCACGCACGCCGTCGCCACCACCGATGAGCTCGACTACGGCGAGGCGCTCGACTGGCTGGGCCTGCGGTTCCGGCCGGCGCCCGAGCCGAAACCCGGCGAACCGGTCAAGGGATGGCTCGGCCTGCGTACGCGGACCGACGAGGGGAGGCTCGTCGTGTCGCAGGCGCTCCGCGGCACACCCGGCTACGACGCCGGCTTCAACGTGGACGACGAGATCGTGGCGATCGATGAGTTCCGCGTCCGGCCGGACCGCTGGAGCCAGCTGATGGACGCGTTCACGTCCGGGACGACAGCGTCGGTCCTCGTCGCGCGCCGCGACGAGCTGATGCGCCTCGACGTGACGTTCGGCCGCGAACCCGCGCCGGCGTGGCGGATCGAGGTCGCGCCCGACGCGACGGCGGCGCAGACGGCCAACCTGACCGCCTGGCTGGGACGGTAGCGACGCAGGCCTCGCAGCCCGTGGCAGAAGTCAGTCCACGGGCTGCGAGGACGCGGAGCGCGAACACCGAGAAACCGAGGGCACGGAGATGCTCCTGATTTCTCCGTGGTCTCTGACGCGGTGGCCATGTTCTCCGTGACCTCGCAGGCCGTGTCGACTTTCACCACGGCCTGCGAGAGGTTTGTAGCCCAGGTCTGAAGACCTGGGCCACGGGGTTTTGTGGCGCAGGTCTTCAGACCCGCGCTCGACCTTCGTGGCGCAGGTCTTCAGACCCGCGCTCGACCCCGTCGCACGTGGAGCGCGAACGACAGCAGCGTATAGTAGACCGGAAACCCGAGCGACAGCCACACGGCCCAGCCCGGCGGATCCGGCAGGCGCAGGATGATCAGCAGGACCAGCCCGCCCCACGCTGACGCCAGCGCGAGCGTCAGCGTGCGCAGCACGGGCGTCCGGGAGGGATAGACGTAGCCGATCCGGACGAACACGAGCGCGGCGAGCGCGAGCAGGATCGCCGCGTTCGCCGCCGGTGACAGGCGCCAGACGAACAGGTACAGCCCCACCACGTTCCAGTAGGACGGAAACCCCGTGAAGAAATAATCGCTCGTCTTGGCATCGTCGCGGGCGAAGCCGTACGCGCTCGACACGAGCACGGCGGCGACGACGGCGAAGCCCCAGCCGGCCGGCAGGAGCGCCGCGCGCCAGACCAGCAGCATCGGCACGAAGACGAAGGTCAGGTAGTCGACGAGGTCATCGAGCCGCGCGCCCGACACGCGCGGCAGCCGGGCGCCGACGCCGGCGAGGCGCGCGAACCATCCATCGGTCGCGTCCACGCAGACGGCGGCGAACAGCCACAGGAACGCCGCGCGGAACTCCCCGGCGAACAAGGCGAGCGTGGCGAGAAAGGCCAGCACCGCGCCCGAGGCCGTGTACGCGTGCGCCGCCCACGCGAACCAGGCGACGCCGCCCGTGTCGTCTCGCCGGGCCGCCATCGCCGTTAGCTTACGCCGGTTGCCGCAGCTGTTGACATGCACAGGCCTGAAGGCCTGTGCCACAAGGTCGAAGGCCTGTGCCACAAGGTCGAAGGCCTGTGCCACAAGGTCGAAGGCCTGTGCCGCGCAGGTCTGAAGACCTGGGCCACAACCCCTGTTGCACAGGGTCGCCCCGACAATTCCGTCATCCGCACGGCCGCAACCGGGGCGCGTGGCCCCTCGGAATCAAGGCACGGCAGCCGTGTAAAAACCTCCCGACAGATTGTGTCACCGCGCGAGCGCCGGCAGCGCCACCGCACCGAGCGTGCCGGACCAACGCGCGCTCGCTGAGGCACTTCAGGAGAACCGGCCGCCGGGCACGCCCGGCGCGTGCGGCCGGCACTGGCCTTGCTCCCTGACACGGTGGCTCCAACGCTCCCCCCGATTTCGGAGGCTCCGATGCGGAAGCATCTTCTGTCAGGTGTCGTGTTGATTACGCTTCTGTCGGCCGCGTGCGGGGGTGCCAAGATGTCGCCGACGTCGCCATCGGCGGTTTCGCCGAGCGGGTCCACGACCACCGGCGCCATCGTCGAGGGCGCCGTCAGGCTCGGCGCCACCGCCGGCGTCGGCAGCGCCGCCGATCCGATGAAGGTGAGGGTCGTCGGCACCGACATCGTCGTGAACGTGAGCCTGACCGGTCAGTTCGCGCTGAGCGGCGTGCCGAGCGGCAACATCCAGCTGCACTTCTTCGGCGCGGGCGTGGACGCGGTCGTCACGGTCGGCCTGGTCAGCACCGGCGAGACGGTCACCATCAGCGTCACGGTGGTCGGCACCAGCGCGGTGATCGAGTACCAGGTCCGCAGGAACTCCGGCCAGTCCGAAGAGCAGATCGAGGGTCGCGTCGAGTCGCTGCCGCCCACCCAGCCGGCGGGCACGCTCGTCGTGGCCGGACGGACCGTGAACACGACGGCGACCACGACCTTCCGGCAGAGCAGCGCGACCAGGACGTTCGCGGATCTCGAGGTCGGCCAGCGTGTCCACGTCAAGGGCACGACCTCGGCCGGCGTCTTCACTGCGACGCTCATCGACATCCAGAACGTCAAGACCGACCAGCCGGTCAACGTCAACGGCCTTGTCAGCGGCCTCTCCGGATCCGAGCTGCTGTTCCAGTTCATGGTGGACGGCCGACTCGTCACGGGCGACCACCTGACGGTGTACCAGGGCAGCAACGGCACCGGCAGCTTCCTGGATCTCGCCAACGGCGTACGCGTGGAGGTCAAGGGGCAGCAGCGCGACGCGTCGGTGTACGCGGTGCGCATCCACGTCAACGGCGAGCCCAGCGACGCCCTGAAGTTCGAGGCGAAGGGGACGATCTCGGGCGTGAGCGGCGCGTGCCCGTCGCTGACATTCACGCTCGCCGGCACGATCGTCAAGACAGACGGCTCGACGCAGTTCAAAGGGGGCGACTGCAGCGCGATCGTCAGCGGCGTTCAGGCCGAGGTCAAGGGTGTGAAGCAGGCCGACGGCAGCGTGAAGGCGACGCGCGTCGAGACGGAGGAAGAAGAAGAAGAAGAAGAAGAAGAAGACGATGACGACGATGACGACGACGGGAGCGGCGAGTTCTCGGGCTCCGGCTCGATCGCCGGCCTGAGCGGAACCTGTCCAGCCATCAGCTTCAACCTGAAGGGCGTGGCCATCGACACGAACGCCTCCACGAAGTTCGAAGACACCAGCTGCTCCGCGCTGAAGAACGGCGACAAGGTCGAGGTCAAGGGCACGAAGCAGTCGAGCGGTCGCGTCCTCGCCAGGAAGATCGAGAAATAACCCCGCCACCCTCAACCACGGGCGCCCGACTCCGGTCGGGCGCCCGCCCGTCGAACCGGCACAGCCGTCCGAACTCGAACCCCCGCGCCCGCAGCGCGGGAATCAGCGCCGCCGTCGCCTCGACGGTCCCGAGGCGGTCTGCGCGCGGGTTCTCATGGTGTCCGTCGTGCATCACGATGATGTCGCCGTCGGAGGCGCGCGCGGCCAGCCGTTCGACGAGCTGCTCCGGCCGCGCCGGCCGCCACCAGTTCCAGTCCCACATCTGCCAGCTCCAGCCGGCGAGCCGGTAGTCGCCGCGGTCGAGCCCCTCGTACATCTTGCCGCTCCGCCAGCCCGCATGGGGCCGGAACAGGCCGCAGGGGCGTGCGCCGCCGAACTGCTCGATCCGATCCGCTGCGCGGTCGAGCGTGTCGGCCAGTTCGTCCGGCGTCATCGCCATCAGCGCGCGCGTGTGCGAGTGCAGCGCGACGCCGTGCCCCTCCGCGAACATCCGGCGGACGAGGGGCGCGGTCTCGGCGGTGATGTGGCGGTCGATGAGAAAGAAGGTGGCCGTCGCCCCCTCGGCGGCCAGCACGTCGAGCAGCGCCGGCGTCGCGTCGGGGTTCGGCCCGTCGTCGAACGTCAGGTAGACCGTGGGCGGACCTTCGTCGGACGGCACGTGCCACACCGACCGGTCGCGGTCGATGAATTCGAGCAGGAAGGGAAACGGCGCGGTGTGCGCGAGCGCGACCGCCACGAGGCCGGCGACGACGAACAGCAGGATCATGAGACCGTGGCAGAATGATAGCAGGGAGGCCGAGCCATGGTCGAATTACGACTCCCGAGACTGACCGCCCTCGTGGCGGCGCTGCTCCTGGCGACCGCCTGCGCGCCGGACCGCCTGGAGCCTGCGGCGGGCGCCGCGACCCAGGCGCCGCCTGCGACCGAGGTCTGGCGGACGCGCCGCGCGCAGATGGTGGCCGAGCAGCTGCGCGCCCGCGACATCCGCGACGAGCGCGTGCTCGACGCGATGGCGAAGGTCCCGCGCCACCTCTTCGTGCCTGAGGATCGGCGCGCGTCGGCCTACGCCGATCATCCGCTCCCGATCGGCTACGGCCAGACGATCTCCCAGCCCTACATCGTCGCGTACATGACCGAGGCGCTCGCGCTGACGCCGCGGGACCGCGTGCTCGAGATCGGCACCGGATCGGGCTACCAGGCGGCGGTCCTGGCCGAGCTCGCGGGCGAGGTCTTCTCGATGGAGATCGTGGAACCGCTCGCCGACCGGGCGCGGGCGACGCTGGAGGAGCTGGGCTACCGGAACGTGCAGGTGCGCGTCGGCAACGGCTACCTGGGATGGCCCGAGCGCGCCCCGTTCGACAAGATCATGGTGACCGCGGCGCCCGAGGACGTGCCGCCGGCGCTCGTCGCACAACTCGCCGAGGGCGGCACCCTCGTGGTCCCCGTGGGAGCCCTCACGCAGGTACTGACGATCATCCGCAAGACGCCGAGCGGACTGGTGGAGCGCCGGACGCTGCCGGTGCTTTTCGTGCCGATGGTCGGCAAGCCGGGCCGGGGCGGCCGCTAGCCGTCCGCACCGTTCAATCGGCGGTCAATCTCCGCGAGGGCCGCCTCGATCTGCTTGCGCCGCACGGCGTTTCCGGTGGCGGCCGCCTGGCGCTGAAGCTCGACGCGCGCCAGCTTCAGCGATTCGACCTCCCGCTGCACCCGGGGGTTGGGGGGCCTTGTGGCGCCGCCGCGGCGGAGGCGCTCCGCTTCACGTTCTTCCATCCGCTCCTGCAGACGCGCCTCGGCGTCGACCAGAGCTTCTCCGGCATCGCTCATCGTGACTGGAACCTGCTGGCGGCCGGACCTCTGTCGCGCGCGTGCGCGGGGCCGGCTGCATGGTTGAGACGGTTACGCACTGGACTAGCCAATCAGTATAACCCAGGACCCACCGACGTGCACGGAAACTTTTTCGGCCAGGCGCCTCGGCGAGGAACGCCTTCTCTCGAACGAGGCCCGGCCGGCGGCGCGACACGGTCACGCGCGTCGCCGCCCGCGCGGCGCCGCGCCCCCCCCGGCCGCCGGTGGACCGGGAGGCCTCGGCTTCATTACACGTGGTTGCGGAGCATCAGCTCCTTGGGGTGCGGCTCGAGGTAGAGCTGCCCGGCCAGGTAGTCGACGCCCTGCGCCCGGACGTGGTGACGGATGAGGGCGATGGGCACGATCAGCGGGAGCAGGCCGCGGCGGTACTCATCGGCGCAGCTCACCAGCTCCTGCCGCGACGCCGGGTCCAGCTTCGCGCGGAAGTGGCCGATCATGTGCTGGAGCACGTTCGCGTGCCGCCGGGGCGTGGCGATCGAGCGCAGCGCCTCCATGAACCCGCGCTCGTACCGCTCGCGCAAGGTCGCGCGCCCCAGCGTCCTGGCGGCCGCGACGAGGCGCCCGAGGTTCTGGTAGGCGACCGTCGAGTGCGACATGATCAGGAGCTTGTGCGCGGTGTGGAACGTCACGAGGCCGCCGATGGTCCAGCGCCCGGAGAAGAAGGTCCGGAGCCGCCGGTAGGCGAACACGCGCTCGACGAAGTTGTCGCGCAGCCGGGGATCCGAGAGCCGTCCCTCTTCCTCGACGGGCAGCAGCGGGAAGCGCGCCTCGAGCGCCTCGGCGTAGAGGCCGACGCCGGAGCGGGCCGGCGTGCCGTGCTGGTCGTACACCTTCACGCGCTCCGTGCCGCAGCTCGGCGAGTCCTTCTTGAGGACGTATCCGACGAGATCCTCCTGCGCGAGCTGGTCGGCGCGCCGCCGCGAGAACGCGGTCATCGCCCCGGTGTGGTCCTCGCCGGTCTTCAATGTGATGAGACGAATCGTCGGGCCGCGGCGCTCGAGCCGCATCGTCGGACGCGGCGTGCCCAGGCCGATCTCGACCTCCGGGCACACCGGCACCCACTCGACCCACCGGCCGAACGTGTCCACCAGGAAGCTGTCGCGTTTGTGGCCGCCGTCGAACCGCACCTCCTCGCCGAGCAGGCAGGAGGAGATCCCGATCCGGATCGGCTCGTCGGCGGCCGGACCGCTCATCGCTCCCGCACCGCCGTGAACATGATCTCCACCAGGCCGTCGGGGTTGAACAGTCCCGCGCCGACCGTGGCGCGCGCCGGGAAGTCTTTGCCGAAGAACGCGTGGTAGACGTCGTTCATCGGCCGGTAGTTCGCGAAGTCGGTCAGGTATACCAGGCCGTCCACCACGTCGGCGCGGGAGAACCCGGCGGCCCGCAGCGTCCGATCGATGCGCGCGAGCGCGTCGCGCGTCTGGGCGCCGGCGTCGCCGCGCGTGGCGTCGCTCGCGCCGAGCATGCCCGAGACGAACAGACGGTCCCCGACCCGGATCGCCGCGCTGAGGTTCGGGCTCGGCCGGCCGTCCGCGGTCACGGCTTCTTTCGGGCCGGCCACCGCCGTCATGGTGACCTCGATGGCGTGTCGCGGGTTGGCGAGGCCGGCGCGCACGGTCGCGCGCGCCGGCGGTCGGGTCGCGAACGTCGCCCGGTACGTCTCGTTCATGTTCTGGAAGCTCGCCGCGTCGGTCAGGAACACCTTCGCGCTCACGACATCGTCGAACGTGAGGCCGGCCGCGCGGAGGATCGCGCCGCCGTTCGTCATGATGGCGGCGAGCTGCGCCTTGACGTCTCCCTCCACGACCGAGTTGTCGCGGGCATCGCGCGCGACGAGACCGGAGAGGAACAGGGTGTCGCCGGTCTTGATGCCGTAGCTGTACGGGTTCGGCGACGTCAACCAGTCCCCGGGTTGGACGACCACGCGCTCGCCGCCAGTCGGGATGGCAACCATGGAGATCTCGACGAGCGCGTCGGGCAGCACCAGATCGGTGACGACCGTGGTGCGCGTCGGCGGGTCGGCGGGCCAGAAGGCCCGGTACGCCTCGTTCATCGCGGCGAAGTCCTCCGCCCGGCGCAGGTAGACCATCGTCGATGCCGCGTTGGCGAGCGACGATCCGGCCGCGCCGAGCACCGCCTCGATGCGGCGCAGGATCACGGCCGTCTGCTCGGCGGCGGTGCCGCCCGAGATGTTCCCGCGGTCGTCCGTCGCGAGGACGCCCGAGACGTAGACGAGCCCGCCCGCCCGGACGGCGGCGCTGTAAGGCCCGATCGGTGGAGGACCCACGTTGACCGTGCGGCTGCGCTGCTCACTCATGAGTGCCACTCCCGCGACCAAGACGACGAGTGTGAAAACCGCGCCGGCTTTGTGCATCGTATGACCTCGCTGCCCAGAACAGGCTCCCAGCCTACCGGGGGACGCCCGGCGGGATCAACGGCGAACGGCGGCCGGGCCGGCCACGCCCGGGCCCGCGCCGGCGGCCCGGAATCCGGATAGAATGAGCGCGGATCGCTCCCCCGGAACCCCCGGATCGCGGGTCCTCACGGCCTCTTAACGCGGAGGTTTTCGTCATGCGGCACCTCGCCACCAGTCTCCTGGCACTCGCCGTCGTCTGCGTCGCCGCCGCCGGCGTGCGGGCGGACGTCAAGACTCAGGAAAAGACGAAGGTCACCTTCGAGGGCATGCTCGGCCGGATGGCCGGCATGTTCGGCGGCAAGGCGGCGAAAGACGGCATCGTCTCGTCGGTCGCCGTGAAGGGCGACCGCAAGATGACGGTCAACGACTCGTCGGGCCAGATCATCGACCTGGCCGAGGAGACGATCTTCGACCTCGACATGAAGAAGAAGACCTACAAGGTCACCACGTTCGCCGAGCTGCGCCGCCAGATGGAAGAGGCGCGGGCGAAGGCCGAGAAGGAAGCACAGGAGGAGCGCCCGGAGGAGCCGCAGGCGGGCGAAGAGAAGGAGATGGAGGTGGACTTCGACGTCAAGGAGACCGGCCAGACGAAGTCGATTGCCGGTCACCAGACGCGCGAGGTCATCATCACGATCACGGTACGGGAAAAGGGCAAGACCCTCGAGGAGGGCGGCGGCACGGTGCTGACGACCGACTCGTGGCTGGCCGACCGCATTCCCGAGCTGGCCGAAGTCCAGGAGTTCGACCGGCGCTACTTCGAAAAGCTCGCGGGCCCGGTCGGCGCCGGCGTGTCGGCCGAGCAGATGGCCGCCGTGATGGCGTTGTACCCGGGGATGAAGGCGGCCATGGGGCGGCTGCAGAAGGAGAACGTCAACCTCGAGGGCACGCCGCTGGCGAGTACGGTTACGATCGAGGCGGTCAAGAGCCAGGCGCAGCTCGCCGAGGACAAGCCGGAGGCGGGCGGCAGCGGACTGGGCGGCATGCTGGCGCGCCGGATGATGCGGAAGAAGGAGGAAGGCGGCGCCCGGACCAAGGTGATGACGACCGAGCACGAGGTGCTGTCGATCGCCAAGGCGGCCGCCGACGCCGACGTCGCGATCCCGGCCGGCTTCAAACAACGCACGTCGCGCACGACCGCCGTCGTGCGCCCACGCGGCCAGACGAGGTGACCATGAGGAGCGAGCGGACTCCGCGTCTCGACGCGCCGGGCGTGGCCCGGCGGCGCTTCCTGAAGGCCGTGCCGGCGGCCGTGGCGGCCGGTCTGGCCGCGCCCGCGATGGCGCAGCAGCCGGCGCCGGAGCCGGGGCCCATCGATCCGCCGACGCTCGACTGCGCGGAGAAGATCTTCGGCGTCGACTTCACCGAGGCCGAAGAGGAGATGGCGCGACGCGGCGCCAACCGCAACCTCGGCGCCTACGAGGACCTCCGCAAGATCGACATCCCGCTCGACACCGAGCCGGCGATCACGTTCCGGCCGTACCTTCCGGGCCGCCGGCCGTCGGGCCACGCGACGCCCGGGGCCAGGCTGCGGCTGTCGGCTCCGGAGCTGCCGGCGTTCTCCACGCTCGAGGAGCTCGCGTTCCTGCCCGCCGTGACGCTCGGGGCGCTGGTGCGCGCGGGCAAGGTCACCTCGACCGACCTCACGAAGATGTACCTCACGCGGCTCAAGCGGCACGGCGACACGCTCCACGCGGTCGTCACGCTGACCGAGGCGCTCGCGCTCGAGCGGGCGGCCGAAGCCGACCGCGAGCTGCGCGCCGGCATCTGGCGCGGCCCGCTGCACGGCGTCCCGTGGGGCGCCAAGGACCTCTTCGCCGCCCGGGGCTACCGGACCACGTGGGGCGCCAAGCCCTACGAGACCCAGGTCCTCGACTACGACGCCGCCGTCGTCGAGCGGCTGCGGGACGCCGGCGCCGTCCTGGTGGCCAAGCTCTCGATGGGCGCGCTCGCGCAGGGCGGCGTCTGGTTCGGCGGCTCCACCCGCAACCCCTGGGACCTCGAGCGCAGCTCGAGCGGATCGTCGGCCGGTCCCGGCGCGGCGACCGCCGCGGGCCTGGTGGGCTTCGCGCTCGGCACCGAAACCCGCGGCTCGATCATCTCGCCGTCGGCGGCGACCGGCGTGACCGGCCTCCGGCCGACCTACGGCCGGATCAGCCGGCGCGGCGCGATGGCGCTCAGCTGGACGATGGACAAGATCGGCCCGATGGCCCGGACCGTCGAGGACTGCGTGGCCGCGTTCGGCGCCATCTACGGCCCCGACGGCCGCGACGACACGGTCGTCGACGCGCCGTTCGACTGGAACCCAGACGCGCCGCTGGGCACGCTGCGCATCGGCTACGTGAAGAGCGAGTTCGAGTCGGTGCCCGAGGATGCGACCCCCGAACAACGCACGAGCCGCGAGGCCCAGAACCGGGTGCTGGCCGCAGCGCTCGACGTGCTCCGCGCCCGGGGCGCGCACCTCGAGCCGATGGCGCTGCCCGACTTCCCCGCCGACGCCATCGGGTTCATCCTGAGCGCCGAGGCGGCCGCGGCGTTCGACGACCTGACGCGCAGCCGGGGGATCGATCAGCTCGTGTCGCAGGACGAGCGCTCGTGGCCGAACACGTTTCGCACGTCGCGCTTCATTCCCGCCGTCGAGTACATCCGGGCACAGCGCGCGCGGACGCTGCTGATCCGGCAGCTCGACCAGCTGATGTCCCAGTACGACCTGTTCCTGTCGCCGACGCGCAGCGCGAGCCTGGCCATGACCAACCTGACCGGGCACCCGGCGCTGGCGATGAAGGCGGGGTTCGCGGACGGCCTGCCGGTTGCGCTGATGATCACGGGGCGGCTGTACGACGAGGCGACGGTGCTGCGCGTGGCGCTGGCCTACGAGCGCGCCACGACCTGGCACACGCGGCACCCGACGCTGGACGGGAAATAGGGTCAGACCCTATTTCCCGTCTCGTTCGCTGAGGAAATAGGGTCTGACCCTATTTCCCCCGAGATCCTGGAGGTTCGACGACATGCAGCCCGGCACGTACGCCCGTTTCGACACGACCCTCGGCACGTTCACGATCCGCCTGTTCGAGCAAGAGGCGCCGCGAACGGTGGCCAACTTCACCGGCCTGGCCGAAGGCACCAAGGAGTGGAAGCACCCGGGCACGGGCCAGAAGGCGAAGCGGCCGTACTACGACGGGCTCATCTTCCACCGGATCATCGACGGCTTCATGATCCAGGGGGGCGACCCGCTCGGCCGGGGCCACGGCGGCCCCGGCTTCACGTTCGAGGACGAATTCCATCCGCAGCTCCGCCACAGCAAGGCCGGCATCCTCTCGATGGCCAACGCGGGTCCGAACACGAACGGCAGCCAGTTCTTCATCACCCTGGCGCCGACGCCGCACCTCGACGGGCGGCATTCGGTCTTCGGCGAGGTCGTCGAGGGCATCGAGGTCGTGCGGCAGATCGGCAAACTCCCCACGCGCGCCCAGGACCGCCCGGCCCAGGACGTCATCATCAAGAAGGTCACGATCGAGCGCGTCGCGTGAGCGCCCGGCCTGTCCGGCTCCGCGAGGGCCCGTCCCGCAACCGGGCAGTCCGGGTCCTGACCGATTCCTGACAGACCCCGGTGTGCGGGCCTCATCGTCCAGGACGTCGGGCCGCGAAGGGCTGGACCTGATCGCCCGCCTTCAGCGCGACCACAAGTCCCTGCCGGTCGTCATCATGACCGGCTGGGGATCGGTCGGCGTCGCGATCGAGACGATGCGGGTCGGCGTCCGCGATTTCGTGCGGACGCCGTGGGACAACCCGCGGCTGGTCGCGCAGGTCCGCGGCGAGCGCGCGCTCGGCGCCGCTCGACCAGGTCTTCCCGTTCTCGCCGACGCCGGCAACCTCGAGCGGCTGACGCCCCCTTTGGCTGCGGTTCGAGGTCCTCACGCCACGACCGATCGCCATGGCGCCGGGCGCGTTGATCGACTACCGGCTGCGGCTGCGCGGCCTGCCGGTCCGCTGGCGGAGCCCGCGGCGATCACGATCCGGCCGACCTGCGGCACGCAGGGCTGAAGCCCTGCGCCACACCTCTCCTCGTGGCGCAGCCCTTCAGGTCCTCGTGGCGCAGCCCTTCAGGGCTGCGTGGTTTCTGGGATCACGCGCCGGGCCGGCCGAGGGCGCGCCGGGCGGTGCGCTTGCCCAGGCGGTAGATCCGGCCGGGCCAGCCCTGGCCGGCGCGATCGACTTTCAGCCACAGACGGCGCGTCTCGAGGCGCGCGGTCTGCGCCGGCGTCAGCTCGGCCGCCTCGTGGGCCTTGCGAACGATCGGACACGCGGGCGAGTTCAGGCAGTACTGGTGGAAGCGGCCCTGCGCCAGCTCGGCCCGGATCGCCTGCACCTCGGGCGAGTTCCAGGCGTCGCGGTACCCTTCCATCTTCGCCAGCGGCGTGCCACCGTAGCAGCACGGGAAGACGCCGCGCCGGAGGATGTACAGGCTCTTCCACGGCTCGGTGCAGATCGGTTTCCGCTCGCCGCCGAGCGAGGGCAGTGGCTCGCTCGGGGCGGGCTCCGCGGCGCGCACGGGCTCGGCGGCGGCAGGCGCCGGGTCGGCGGCGGGCGCCTCGGCGACGGCCGGGGTGGCGTTGCCCGCGAGCGCGGCGGCCGCTTCGCGCCGGCCGTCCTCGAACCAGCGGTCGAACTGCGCACCCATCGAGCCGCCGAAGTCCATCTGGTCGGCCAGGTGGACGCCGAGCCGCTTGCAGAATTCCGCGGCCCGGCCGCTCACGCGCACCAGCTCCTCGAACGGCAGCAGCTCCTTCTGGTACTCGAAGCGGTAGCCCGCGCGGTCCCAGTCCAGCGCGACCGACGGCGAGTAGTTGAGCGGGCGCAGCACCATGCGATCGACCCCGAGATCGGCGCAGATGCGGACGAAGGCCTCGAGCTCGTGGACGTTCACGCGCATCGGCATGAACACCAGGTGCACGCGCGGCAGTTTGCCCCGGCCGCCCTTCGCCTCGATCAGGCGGCGCATGTTGTGGAGGATCGGCTCGAAGCGGTTGTTGCGGAGCTTCGCGTAGGTCTCCGGCGTGCCGGCGTCGAGCGAGATGTACAGATCGACGGGACGCCCGAGCAGCTTCTGGATGTTCCGGTCGGTGAGGATCTGACCGTTCGTGGTCATCTCCAGCACCTTGCCGCCGTCGCCGAACGCGTCGAGCAGGTCGTCGAAGTTCTTCATCATGAACGGCTCGCCGATCGAGCAGTTCACGAGGCTGACGCTGTTGTCGAAGAACGGCCCCCACTCGCGCAGCGTCTCCACGGTGAACGGCGTGTCCACGTGCTCGTCCTCGAGCTCCTTGTTGTAGTCCCACTCGCAGTACACGCAGGGCGGCTTCACGTTGCAGACGCCGTAGAGGTCGATGCCGAGGCTGACCGGGGTGGAATCCAACGCGGTCCGTCCCCCGAGCGTCTCTCGCGTGTTCAGCACGGCGTTGCGGTATTGCCGTTCGATGTGCCCATGCCGGGCCGGATCGCGATGCAGCACGGGCGGCCGTACGCGGGCGGCGAGCGTTCGGCTGTCACCCGGGTAGTACGCCGCCGGGAAGCGCTTGTTGACGGCTATATCCAGGTGGTCGGCGCCGGCCGGGACCGTCACGGCCAGCGGCGCCCATCCCAGCACGAGCGAGAAGCGCTGGGACCGGCCGCCCCCGGTGCAGGTCAGCTCCTGCGACAGGTCGTGGAACTCCGACAGCACCCACAGCTCGAGGTACCGGTCGTACAGATCCGCGGCGAACGTGAGCTGGCCCGACGGCGTCATCCAGTGGAAGACGTCCATGTCGTGCCGCTCTTCGTCGTAGAAGCCCTCGCCGAAGGCGACCGGGGCGCGGGTCGTCAGGTAGAGCGGTTCGAATCGGTCGGCCGCCTGCGGCGGCGTCATCCTGAGCTGAGTCATGACGACATGTGGTGTGAAAAACCGCTTTCCAGGATCAGCGCGCCGGCCTGTCCGCCGCGTCGGCGGCGTCGTAGCCCAGCTCGGCCAGCGTCTGCACCCGTCCGCCGTGCCGCGCCTGGTGGCGCGCCGCTGCCCCTTTCGTCGCGAACGCCAGCACGCTCGGCAGGCACCGGTGCCACTCGCGGGACATGCGCTCGGCGGGCCTGCGCAGCGTCGCCGGGCCGACATCCGGCGCCGTATCGCTGCCGGTCAGGTAGAACGCCTGTGAGGGCTCGAGCGCCGCGCCGGTCTCGAAGTCGGTCACGACCGTCACCGTCGCCCGTTCGCCCGTTTGCGTCTGGTGCGTGAGCGCGCACCGCGGGTCGCAGACCTGTCGCTCCTCGCCCTTCACGATGACCCGCGCAGCCGTCTCGGCCGGAATGGGCATCTGGCAGAACGCGCAGAGCGCCGGCGCGCGCCGGCAGGCCGATGCCGCCAGCAGGCCGCACAGGGCCAAGGCGAGCACGGCCGGCGGGACGAAGCTGCGGGTCCGCGGCGACTTCATGGGCGCTCTCTGGGAGAGCCTCCACGGTATCGCAGATTCCGGGTTTCCCGCAAGGGCTCCGCCCGCGCCGGCGGCTGTCGTTGGGGGGCCGGTCAGGCCGTGGCCCGGCGGATCCGGCGGTTCAGCCGGTGTCTCTTGCGCCGGATGATCTTGAGCGCCGCCAAGTCGTGCGCCCCGAGCGCCTCGTTGCGCTGCGCCTTCAATCCCCTCAACTCGGCCTTGATCGCCGCCTTGTTCAGGCCCACCACGTCGTGGTGCGCGTGCATCGGGATGTCGAGCGCCGTGCAGAGCGCCTGGAGCAGGGGCTCCTTGTGCAGCTGCGTGTAGCCCTTCACCGCCTCGTGCTCGAGGCCCTTGGCGATCTCGCGGAGCTCGGTGACGGTCTTGTGCTTGAGTTCCTCGAAGGTGTGAGCCATGCGCGGGATGTCCTCCGGCTCCGATCCTAACATGCGTCGCGGAGGGTGACGCCGGTCCGCGATCTCGCGTAGGATGGGGTCACGCGCGGTCGCAACCCTTCATGCATCCTGATCTCCAGCGCGCGCTCGACGCGCTCCGCGCCGGCGTGGCCGGCCTCGACGAGTCCGCGCTCGCCCGCCGCCCGCCCGAGGGGTGGAGCGTGGCGCAGGTCCTCGAGCACCTGGCCAGGGGTTATGCCGGCACGGCCTACATCCTCAATCGCTGCCTCGAGCAGGGCCGCACCAAGGCGCGTCCGGTGACGTGGCGCGACCGGGTCGGCGGCTTCGTCGTCGTCGACCTGGGGTGGCTGCCGAGGGGCCGGCAGGCGCCGGAGGTGACGCGCCCCTCGGATGCGCCGTCCGGCGACGTGCTCGCGCAGGCGGAAGCCGCGCTGCGCCTGCTGGACGCGACGGCCGCCCGCGTGGAGGCGCGCTTCGGCCCCCGCACCCGGTTGGCCAACCACCCGCTTCTCGGCCCGTTCGACGTGCGGCAGTGGCGGCGCTTTCACTTCATCCACACGCGACACCACTTGAAACAGATCGCGCGGCTGCGCGCGCTGTAGCGCGGCCCGGCCCTGGAGCGCTGAACGCCACGCGCCCTTGGATTAGCCTCGATGTGACAAGAAGCGATCAGTGCTTGGTTCTTGGTGCTTGGTGCGTGCTTGGTGCTTGGTGCTTGGTGCGGAATCCCCCGACGGCTGCTCCTGCCGGCCACCACCGGTGAAGGGAGCGGCGACCGCCCGCAGCGGGACACGGACCAAGGACCAAGAACTAAGAACTGACACTGATATTGGCCAATTGGGGTTAGGACCCTATGACCCCCGTCATGGCTCGGCGCGCGGCGCCCTCCTAGACTGGATCACGCAAACGGGGAGCCCATCGTGAGCGAGCTGATCGACAACCGCGCCCACCGCGTCAGAACCCTCAAAGAAGTCATCCGGCGTCTCCATCATGGCGAGGCGCCGGCTGCCGTCAAGCCGCAGCTCGTCGCCCTCGTGAAGGAGTGCGACGCCGGCGAAATCGCCGCCATGGAGCAGGAGCTGATGGCGGACGGCGTCGCCGTGACCGAGATCATGCGGATGTGCGACCTGCACGCCGAGGCGCTGCGCGACCTCATCGTGGACCGCACGCCGCGCGACACGCCGCCCGGGCACCCGGTCGACGCGTTCAGGCGCGAGAACAAGGCCCTCGGCGACCTCGTCGCGCGAATCCGCGCCGCGCTGGGGCTCCTCGCGCTGGGCCGAGACGACGACCAGGTGGACGAAGACCGGCTGAACGAGTGCCGCGCGCTGTTCAACCAGCTGATGGACGTCGACAAGCACTACCAGCGCAAGGAGCACCTCCTGTTCCCCTTTCTGGAGAAGTACGGCATCACCGGGCCGTCGAAGGTGATGTGGGGCAAACACGACGAGGCGCGCGGGCTGTTGAAGGAGTTCGGCGCGGCGCTTCAGGCGCGCGGCGCGACCGTCGGCGAATGGCGGATCGTGGCGGCGGCCGTCGCGCAGCCGGCGCTGGCCGCCGTCGAGGGGATGATCTTCAAGGAAGAGAAGATCCTGCTGCCGATGTCGCTCGAAGCGCTGACCGACGCCGACTGGGGGGAAATCTGGGCCCAGTCGCCGCAGATTGGCTGGTGCCTGGTCGATCCGGCCGATGGCTGGCGTCCGCCTTCGATCGAGTCGGCGGTGTCGCCGGCCGCCGCCGACGCCGCGGCCCGGGTGGGCGTCGCGTTCGACGCGGCCCCCGCCGCGCGGCCGGGACCGGCCACGTCCGGGGCGCTGGTGTTCCCCACCGGCTCGCTCTCGCTCGATCAGCTCAAGGCGATCTTCTCGACGCTGCCGGTCGATCTCACGTTCGTGGACGCCGACGACCGCGTGCGGTTCTTCACCGAGGGGCGCGACCGCGTCTTTGCGCGGCCGAAGGCGGTGATCGGCCGCCTCGTGCACCACTGCCATCCGCCGGCCAGCGTGGACGTCGTCGATCGCATTTTGAAGGACTTCCGCGAAGGCCGGCAGTCGGTCGCCGAGTTCTGGATCGACTTCCGGGGGCGCTTCGTGCAGATTCGCTACTTCGCCGTGCGCGACGAGCAGGGGGCCTACCTCGGCACGCTCGAGGTCACGCAGGACCTCACGCGCGAGCGCGCCCTCGAGGGGGAGCGGAGGCTGCTCTAGCCGTGCTTGCACGGCCTGAATGTGTACGAATGTGTCACGTTTCCGTGCAAGCTCGGCTTAGGCGAGGCCGCCCGCAGGCGGCCTCGCAATCTAGTAACGAAGCGGAGCCTCACTTTATCTTGTCGGTTTGAGGCGGAGCTTCGTTACTATGACTGAGCCGCTGATCACACCCGCGATGAAGGTCGCGGAGCTGCTCGAGACCTGGCCCGCGCTCGAGGAGGTCCTGGTCGCCCAGGCGCCGGCGTTCGAGCGCCTGCGCAACCCGATCCTGCGCCGGACCGTGGCGCGGGTCGCGACGCTGGAGCAGGCCGCGGGCATCGCGGGCTTGAGCGCGCGCGACCTGGTGGCGGCGCTACGCCGGGCCGCCGGCCAGCCCGTCGACGACGATCCGGGCGCCCCCCTTCAGGTGGACCGGGATGACGAACCCCCGCCGGGCTGGCTCGACCTCGCGCGCGTCCACCGCGTCATCGACGCCGACGCGCTGCTCGCCGAGGGCGCGGTTCCCCTCACCGTCGTCTTTCAGGCCGCCCGGGAGCTGGGTCCGGGAGACATCCTCGACGTGACCGTCTCGTTCCGGCCGATCCCGCTCGTCGAGAGCCTCCAGAAACAGCGCTATCGCTGCCACCTCGCCGCCTCCGCCCCGGACCGCTATCACCTGTACGTGACTGGCCGATGAAAAAAGGGGACGGGAGCCTTTTTCAGGGATGCGCTGAGAAAATGAGAAAAAGGCCCCCGTCCCCTTTTTTCAGGACCACGCGCTGCAATTAGTGCAGGGTCGCGTATTTCGCTTCGAGCTGCTCGCGGGTCTCCGTGTGATTCGGGTCCAGGATGACGCAGCCATCGACCGGACAGACCTCGACGCACTTGGGCGCGTCGAACGCGCCGACGCACTCGGTGCACTTGCTGACGTCGATGACGAAGACAGGGTCGCCCTGCGCGATGGCCTCGTTCGGGCACTCCGGTTCGCAGGCACCGCAGTTGATGCAATCCTCGTTGATCAACATGGACATCGGACTCACCTCCAGTAGGCCGCCAGGCCAGGATTCGACCGGGCCCTCCGTGCAAAACACGATCCCGGCCGCGCCCGCCCGGGTTTTCAGCCGGATCGGCGGCCAGGCTCGCCGATTTCCGCTGTAAACAGGCCGCGTCCGCCGGAAACCCGCCTGCGACCCACCCGAACGCGGAGCGGAATGGTCGGCGATCGGAGCTGGAAAAGTCCCCAGCCGCTCCCCACCGCGGACCCGCTCGGCGAGTTCTGTTAAGATGCTGCCCCCATGCGGCCATGGCGCGCGGTCCTCATTCTCTACCGCCGCGAAGTCGTCTCGGCGCTCCGCGAACGCACCATCGTCGTCAACAGCATCCTCGTCCCGATCTTCCTCTACCCCTTCCTGCTCTGGGCGATGTTCACCGGCATCACGTTCGTCCAGGGACAGAGCGAGGGGCTGGCGTCGCGCGTGGCGGTGGCCGCGTGGCCGGACGGCCACGACGGCCTCGCGCGGGAGTTCGCCGACGAGGAGCGGGTTCGGCTGACGGACCGGGTGCCGGCCGGCGCGGACGCGCGGATCCGCGACGGCGACCTGGACGCGCTGGTCGAGTTCCTGCCGCCCGCGACCGCGGGGCTCGAGGGCAACTTCCGCGTCCGCGTGACCTACGACGAGTCGAAGGAGCGGTCGGGCATCGCGAAGGACCGGGTGACGGCGGCGATCGACCGCTACCGGGAGGCCTGGCTGAAGCGCGAGGCCGAGACCCGCGCGGTGGCGCCGGCCCGCTGGGAGGGCTTCGCCATCGAGCGCCGCAACGTGGCGACGGGCCGAGACATGGGCCGATTCCTTCTCGGCCTGATGTTGCCGCTGTTCTTCGTGGTGATGGTGGCCATCGGCTGCTTCTACCCCGCGGTCGACGCGACCGCGGGCGAGCGCGAGCGAGGCACGTGGGAGACGCTGATGAGCGTCGCCGCGTCGCGCACGAGCATCGTCACGGCGAAGTACCTGTACGTCGCGACGTTCGGGTGTCTCGCCGGGACGCTGAATCTCGCGGCCGTCACGCTGACGATGCGTCCGGTGCTGGCGCCGCTGCTGGAGCGGACGGGCGAACAGATGGAGTTCAGCGTGCCGCTGGCGGCGCTGCCCGTCATGATCGCGGGCACGCTGCTCCTCGCCGCGTTCGTCGCGGCCGGCATGATGATGTTCGCCGCCTTCGCGCGCACGTTCCGCGAGGGCCAGTCGATGATCACGCCGTTCTACTTGCTGATCCTCCTGCCGGTGATGTTCCTGCAGACCCCCGGCATCCAGTTCTCGATGCCCCTCGCCTTCGTCCCGGTCGTGAACGTGACGATGATGGTGCGCGAGGCGGTGACGGGCGCGTTCCACTGGCCGCAGATCGGCGTGACGATCGTCGTGTCGCTGGCGGTGGTGGCCGCCTGCGTGTATGCCGCGTCGCTCGTTCTGCGCTTCGAGGACGTGGTGATGGGCTCCTACACCGGCGGCCTCGCGGGTTTCCTCCGCGAGCGCGTGCTGGGGCGCGGCCGCCGGCCGCGCGGCGCGGAGGGCGGCGCATGACCGTGACCCCGGTGGCCGTGAACGGCCTGACCAAGTTCTTCTACGACGAAAGCCGCGGCGAGGTGCGCGCCGTGGACGGCATCGACTTCTCCTGTCGGCCGGGCGAGATCTTCGGCTTGCTCGGCGCCAACGGCGCGGGCAAGACGACCACGCTCCGCATGCTCGCGACGATCCTGACGCCGACCTCGGGCGCGGCATCAATCATGGGCTTCGACGTGAGCCGGCGGCCCGAGGACGTCCGCCGCCACCTCGGCTTCTACTCGTCGACGACCGCGCTCTACCCGCGGCTGACCGGGCGCGAGACGCTCGACTTCTTCGCGCGCATCAACGGCTACCCGCCCGCGCGGATCCCGGATCGGGTCGAGGCCCTGGTCGACCGATTCGGCTTCCGCGACTACGCCGGCGTGCGCGTGGACAAGCTGTCGCAGGGCATGAAGCAGAAGGTGTCGATCGCACGGACGGTCGCGCACGATCCACCCGTGCTCATCTTCGACGAGCCGACCGTCGGACTCGACGTCCTCAACGCCCTCGACATGCAAAAGGTGATCGGCGAGCTCCGGAACGAAGGCAAGACGGTGATCTTCTCGACCCACATCATGAGCGAGGCGGAGCGGCTCTGCGATCGGATCGCGATCATCCACCACGGGCGGATCCACGCCTGCGACACGCTCGATCGCCTCCGCGCCTCGACCGGCAAGCACTACCTCGAGGACATCTTCGTGCACGTCGTCGAACGGGCCGGGGAGCGCGCATGGCCGTGAGGGGTCCGCTCGTCGCGGCGCTGTTCCGGACCGAGCTGCGCATGATGCTCCGCGACCGGCGGACGATCCTCCTGTCGATCGTCCTGCCGCTCGCGGTGCTGCCCATCATGCTCTTCGCCTCCCACGCGATGAACGAGCGGCGGGAGCGGCGGCTCGAGGAGACCGTCTACGAGTTCGCCGTGACCGGACCGCGCGGCGCCGGGGCGCGTGACCTGCTCGACCGCGTCCGCCGGCACGCCGAGGACACGACCGGCGGCGACACGCCGTTCCGGTTCCGGGAAGTCGAGGCCGCCGACCCGGCACAGGCCCTCGAGAACAGCCAGGTCCACTTCTATCTCGACGCGCGGAGCGCGGCCGAAGTGAAGGACATGCTCGAACGCGACGACGCCGCGGAGCGCCCGGCCGCGCGGCCGCCCGACGTCCTCGTGCTGACGACGGTGTTCAGGGCCGACCGGGACGACTCGGAGTCTGGCGCCAGCCGGATGCGCCGCGCGCTGGCCGACACCCGCCGCGCCGAGCGCGGCGTCATCCTGCGACAGGCCGGCTTTCCCCTCGCGATCGCCGACGTCGCAGCCGTCGACGCCGCCAACCTGGCGAGCGAGGGGCAGGTGGCCGGCCTGACGCTGGGACGGCTCCTCACGCCGCTGCTCCTCCTCTTCCTGCTCAGCGGGAGCGCCGTCGTCGCCATCGACTCGCTGGCGGGCGAGAAGGAGCGCGGCACCCTCGAGACGCTGCTGACGACGGCGGTGTCGCGCGCCGAGATCGTCGCCGCCAAACACCTCCTGATCCTGACCGTGGCGGTTGTGATCACCGTCATCCAGGTCGCCAACCTCCTCGTGTACGTCGGCTTCGAGCTGATTCCCACGACGACGAACTTCGCCGCGGCGGTGACGCCGCTGACCGCGATCCTCTTGCTCCTGCTCTACCTGCCCGTGGCCGGGCTCGTGGCCAGCGTGCTGCTGCTCGTCTCGGGCCACGCCCGGTCGTACAAGGAGGCGCAGCTCTACTTCTTCCCGGTGTTCCTCATGGGCATGCTGCCCGGGCTGGCCGCCATGCTGCCCGGGCTGCCGCTGCGCTCGGCCATCGTCGTCGTCCCGGTGGCAAACATCAGCGTCGCGGTGAAGGAGCTGCTGATCGGCCGCCCGGACTGGCTGTTTTTCGCCCTCGCCTGGGTCGCGACCGCCGCCGCCGCAGGATGGACCGCCCGGCTGGCCACGCGGGCGCTGTCCACCGAGCGGCTGATCGCACCGGTCGCCGCGGAGGCGGCCGAGCTGCTGGGCGGGCCCGCGCTGTTCCCGCGTCACGTGGTCCGCTGGTTCGCGATCCTCTGGGCGGTGACGCTCATCGTCAGCCTCAATCTCGAGACGCGGGTCGACCTCCGCGTCCAGACGCTGGTGAACCTCGTCGGCCTGTTTCTGGGCGGATCGATCCTGATGATCCGGCGCTACCGCCTCGACGTGCGCCAGACGCTCGCGCTGAGGCCGGTGAAGCCCGCGGTCTGGCTGGCGGTGATGGTCGGCGTCCCTGCCGGGATGCTGACCGGGATCGGCGTGTTCCGGCTGGCCAACATCATCCTGCCCGTGCCACCCGAGGTCATCGAGGCCTTCAGCCGGTTCCTGCTGCCCGAGTCCGTGCCGATGTGGCAGCTGCTGCCGCTGCTCACGATCCTGCCGGGCATCTGCGAGGAGATCGCCTTCCGGGGCCTGCTGCTCCACGGTCTGCACCGGCGCCTGCACCCCGCGGCCGTCGCGCTCGCCGTGGGGCTGACGTTCGGCCTGTTCCACGTGTCGCTCTTCCGCATCCTCCCGACGGCCTATCTCGGGATGCTGTTCGCGTCGGTCGTGCTGCTCACCGGATCGATCTTCCCGGCGATGGCATGGCACGGCCTGCACAACGGTCTCAGCCTGCTCGCCAGCCAGTCCGGCTGGCAGCTGTCGAGCCTGGAGCCCCGCACGTACGCGCTGGCCGCCGCGGCGCTCGCCGCCTGCTTCTGGATCATCTGGCGCAACCGGACGCCGTACCCCGGCCTGAGGCCGTGGCGGCGATCCCGGCCCGCGTAGCCCCTGCCGCGGTCGCCGCCGGGCCGTGGCGCGACGACGACTGACGCTGGAGGGCTTGATCTGGTCCATAGATATGATTAAGAATATGACTATGAAGAAGGTCAATATTCACGAGGCCAAGGCGCGGCTGTCGGAGTACCTCGAGGCCGTGGCGGCCGGCGAGCGGGTGATGATCTGCAAGCGGAATCGCCCCGTCGCCGAGCTCGTCAAGGCCGGCGCCGCGCGGAGCGCGCCGCGGCCGATCGGTGGCGCCAAAGGGCTGGTCTCCGTGCCGGCGGCGTTCTTCGATCCGCTCCCGGACGAGGAGATCGAGGCCTTCTACCCGGCCACATACGCGCCGGAGGCCGGGTCGAGCCGCGTCGCCGAGCGGCCGCCCCGCAAGGGCAAGCGCGCCCGGAGGCCGTCGCGGTGAGGGTGCTGCTCGACACCTGCACCTTTCTCTGGATCATCACGGAGGCGCCGCAGCTCTCGCGTCGCGCGCGCGAGCTGTTCCGGGCACCCGACACCGAGGTCTATCTCAGCGCCGTGTCGGCCTGGGAGATCACGGTCAAGCACGCGCTCGGGCGGCTCCCGTTGCCGGAGCCGCCCGCGCGCTTCGTGCCGGCGCAGCGCGAGGCGCACGGCATCGAGAGCCTGCCGCTCGACGAGGAGTCGGTGCTCCAAGTGGGGCGCCTGCCCCTCGTGCACCGCGATCCCTTCGACCGCATGCTCGTCAGTCAGGCGATCGCCCACGGCCTGGCGATCCTCACGCCCGACCCCCTCATCGCCGACTACCCGGCTCGTATCGTCTGGTAGCTCGATGCGCGGCAGGCCTCGACGCCGCTCGTGCCATACTCACGGGTGGAGGCCGCCATGCCCGCCCTGCCGCCGACGCACATCACCTCGGACCATCCGGTAGCCGAGCTTCTCGACCGCATCCGCACCGACACCGCACCGTGGGCGCTCGACCCGCACGTCCGCCCGTGGTTCCGCGGCCAGGCGGACGCCGGCGAGCCGCCGCGGCCGTCGGTATTCCGCCACGACTACGACGAGTTCTGGATGACGACGATGTTCCGGCTGCAGGCGATCTCGTTCGGCCACGCGCCGGAGACGGAACGCCTGGACCAGTGGCTCTTCCTGATGCAGCACCACGGGCTCCCGACGCGGCTGCTGGACTGGACCGAGAGCCCGCTCGTCGCCTGTTTCTTCGCCGTCGAGCGATGGTTCACGTCGGACAAGGTCGAGCAGAACTACGAGTCGCCGGACATGGGCGTCTGGATGATCCACCCGGTGGAGCTGAACCGCCTGACCGCCACCGACACCGAGGGCTTCCCCAACACGTGGACGCCCGGCAACCCGGCGTTCGAGAACTGCCGGCTGGCGTTCCACACGCGTCAAGAGCAGCCGGCCATGATCAAGGGCGGCGGACTGAAGCCGAGCGACTACCCGCTCGCGGTCATTCCGAGCAACGTGGACCCGCGCGTGGCCGTCCAGCGGAGCTGCTTCATGATCTTTGGCACGAACGAGGAGAACCTCGAGTGGATGCTGGCGGGGACGTCGCTCGTGCCGTACTACTTCACGAAGTACACGATCCCGCGGCGGCTGGCGCCGGCGATGCGGGAGGAGCTGGAGGCGATGGGCATCTCGTTCTCGAACGTGTACCCGGACCTCGGCGGCCTGGCGGCGGAGCTGCGGACGCGGTTCGGGCCGTCGCCGCAGCACAAGTTCTGCAGAGCCTGCGAGCGCGCGCGGACACGCGGCGATTGAGATGCGAGCCGTCGTCGACTGGATCGCAGGTCCTCGTCCGCTTTCGCCGTGAGCCCTCGAGAGCGTGCGCCATGTCCAGTGATGTCCTGCCGAGACGCGCGGCCCGCCACGGATGGTGCGCGGCCCGGCTGTGTCGGATCCTGATGGCCACGTGCGTGGCGATCGCTCCCGCGCCGCCGCTCGACGCCGCCGAGACGCTGGTCCCGCTGCGCGCGGCGGCCCCGCCCGTCATCGACGGCGATCTCGGAGACGAGGTCTGGCGGTCGGCCCCGCGCGTCACGGGGTTCCAGACCTGGACGCCGGACTTCGGCGTCGACATGGCCGACCAGACGGTCGTGTTCTACGCATACGACGCCGAGAACCTCTACTTCGCGTTTCGCGGCTACGACAGCGAGCCGGGCCGCATCCGGGCCTCGGTCGCGGCGCGCGACAGCATCGTCGCCGACGACTGGGTGTGCATCCCGTTCAAGAGCCTGCGGTACCGGAACGCGAAGACGGTGCATGGGGGTGATCTTCGAGCGGCGTGTCACGCGCCGCTCCGAGTCGGGCACCTGGCCGCCGCTCGATCCGGCGGTGGGGCCCAATTTCCTGACGCAGAACGTCCCCATCCTATTCACCGACATCAAGCACGACACGCTGCTCGAGCTGCTGCCGGACGCGACCTACAGCCACCAGCAGGCGCGCGAGGGGGAGCGGCTCCAGCGGACCTCGGCCTGGGGTGACTTCGGTCTGACGGGTAAGTACGGCGTGACGTCCCAGCTCACGCTCGACGGCACCTACAACCCCGACTTCAGCCAGGTCGAGGCCGACGCCGGCCAGGTGGACGTGAACCTGCGTTACGCCCTGTTCTATCCCGAGAAGCGGCCCTTCTTCCTCGAGGGTCGCGACAGCTTCAACTTCGCCGGCACCGACTACGGTCCCCTGCAGGCCGTCGTCCACACGCGCACCATCGCGAATCCGATCGCCGGCGTGAAGCTCTCGGGCAAGCTGAGCGCGGAGGATTCGCTCGCGACGATCTACGCCGTGGACGAACTGCCGGAGGCCGGCGTGGGGCCCGGCGAGGCGGAGCACGCGCAGGTGTCCGTGCTGCGCTACAAGCGCGCGCTCGCCGGCGATTCGTACCCCGGCGGGTTCTACACCGGGCGCGAGCGGGGGGACGCCTTCAACCGTGTGTTCGGGGCGGATGGCTCCATCAGGGTCACCGGCGCCAGCGCCATCGGCTTTCACGCGTTCGGCGCGTCGACGCGCGCGTCGGGCACCGATCGCGAAACCGGCGGCCATGCCGTCCTGGCGGAATATGCGCACGACCGCCGCGACATCAGCGTCTACCTGGGCGCGCGGGACATCTCGCAGGGGTTCGATCGGTGGCGCATCGGCGCGCGATCTACTACGACGTCGACCCGTTTGCCGGCCAGTCGACCTCGGCCGCGCTGACGGTGATCTACCAGCCGGCCGAGCAGTGGCTCGTGGACCTCAGGGCCACCTACGCCGGCTTCAGCCGGGCCAGTGACGGCACCCGGCAGTACGACTACGGGGTTTTCCGCGGGAGGACCTCGTTCCAGCTCAACCGCTACCTGTTCTTCCGGGGCATCGCGGAGTACAACACCTTCCGCCGCCAGCTCATCACCGACCTGCTGGCCTCGTTCACCTACATTCCCGGCACGGTGCTGCACGCCGGGTACGGCTCGTTCTACGAAAAGGTGCGGTGGCAGGAGGACACGTTCGTCCCGGGGCGAAGGCTCCTCGAGACGAAGCGCGGGTTCTTCTTCAAGGCGTCCTATCTCTGGCGGCTGTGATGCCACCCCAGGCTTCAGCCCTACGGTGGCACAGGGCTTCAGCCCTACGGTGGCACAGGGCTTCAGCCCTGTGGACCGTCCGCATGCGCCCGCCACGGCTGAGGATGCTGCCGGCCGGCGCGTTTACCGATGAGGCTCCCTCACCTGCCCTCTTCCTCGCATCTCTCCCTCGCCCCGTATCGGCTGCACTAATTACCTCGTGGAGTCCGAGCACAGCGCCAGGCAATCCATCTCAACTGCACTAATCCCTTCGGTTTCTGCGGCGATACCGCAGTGGGCTTCACAGCGTTCCTGCGCCTGGTCGGGGGGCTCATCGAAGCACATGAAGTCGGTCCCATGCAGGAAGCATCTGCGGCTAATCTCGGGAACGCGCTCATAGACTGCGGTCTGTCCCCTCTTACCACGGTCTTCCCTGCTCAAGGCACGCTTCGCCGGCGTGGCGAAGCCGCTGGCCGAGCATGAAGCGAAGATCAACGAGGAGCTGCTGGGCGCCCAGGGTGCACCCGTGGACATGGACGGCTACTACCGGCCGGACACGGCGAAGACCACCCGGGCGATGCGGCCCAGCCCCACGCTGAACGCCATCATCGACGCCATGGCATAGGTCACCGTGGCCTGCCTCCGCTCGCGTGGCTTTGCGACGCGACCGACGTGAAGCCGCGCCTCACCCTGCCCTCTCGCCTCGGAGAGGGTCAGGGCGAGGCGCACGGTCCTCCGTTACTCCGTCTCGGCCGGCATACGATTCCAGACGTCGATGAAGGCCATCAGGTAGGCGTTGAACTCCTCCGGATGTGAACGGTAGGGGAAGTGCGACGCCCGGTTCATGATGATCATGGACACCTTGGGGTTCTCGCCCGCCTGTCCGACGACGTCCATGAAGCCCAGCTCGCGCGTGAAGTCCCGCCAGGGATCGGTCGTCCGCCAGGCGAGCCCGTCCTGCATGCCGTGGACGATGAGGATGGGCATCGACAGGACCCCGCCCTTGACCTTCTCCAGCCTCGCGGCGCTCTCGGCGGCCTGCGCCTGCTGCTGCTCGGCGTCACTCTGGGCCGGCTCCGCGGCGCGACCCTTCTCCAGGAGCGCTCGCGCGGCGACGGACGGGGGCTGGTTCCCCATCCGCTCTTCAGCCTCCGCGTAGTCGGCGGCGAAGGTGTTGGGTGTGGCGCCGAGGAGCAGCAGCCGGCAATGGGTGTACTCGCGGCTCGGCGCCGGTGGACACCCGTCGAGCGCCGCCTGAAGCCTGCTGGGGCTCTGCTGGCCGGCTGTTGGGGGGGCATCGGGCGACTGCACGGGGCTCCCGGCGACGATGGTCAGCGTCTTGACGATCTCGGGGTGGGCGAGCGCGACGTCGAACGCCACCCGGCTGCCGGAGGAATGACCGACGAGGTGGACCTTCTCCTGCGTGACCGTACGGATGAACTGGTACATGTGTTCGACGGTGTACTCACTGGTGAGCGCCTTCAGGTCGTCGGGAACCGACGTCATCCCCATGCCCAGCCGGTCCACTGCCAGCACGCGGAAGCGCTCGGCGAGGCCGCGGACGTTCCGCGACCAGTTGTTGGCGGTGGACGACATGCCCACCCCAAAGCCGCCGTGGATGAGGACGATCGGCTCGCCCGCGCCGTAGTCGAAATAGCGCGTGCTCACGCCGTTCACATCCACGAACTTGGCCTCGAGGCCGTCCAGTTCGCCGTTGGGCCCGACACCGGGCGCCACTTCCGGCCGAGCGGCCGCGGCCGGCTGGCCGGCCGGCTGCTCCGCCCCACCGCAGGAGACCAGGAAGAGCCCGAGTGCCAGCACCGCCAGACATCGACATGTTTGTGCCATTGCCTCCTCCGTCGAGATAACTTCGGCCATTGCGAGGTCCGCCACTTGTGCCTCGGGACGATCGTCAGAACGACAGCAGGATCGTGTGCTTCAGGGCAATCGTCCGTTCGCCCGGTCTCCCGCTCGCCCGGGTGTCGCTGTACACCACGTAGAAGTCGCTCAACGGGCGATACGTCACCCGGTACCGCACGTTGGTGAGCCAGCTCCGCGTCGCGCTGTTGTACTGCACGAACGCGTTCAGGAACATGGCCGTCGTGAACGAGAAATCCACCCGGAACCGCGCCAGCTCCGTCGTGAAGCGCCCTTCCGGCAGATCCACGTCGTTGTGCCCGTAGTCCGCCGAGGCGGCCAGGTGCTCGTCCACCCGCAGCCGCAGCCCACCCGAGACCCCCTGGATGGTCCCGGAGTAGAACTCCCCGCCCGTGTAGGCGAGCGTCGCCGACACCGCGCGACTGCGATTGGACGTCCACGAGGGGATGACCTGCCGGAAGCGATACTCCCCCGGCGGAATGACGACGCCACGACTGACTTCGAACGGCTTGACGAGCCGCTCGTAGTTCGAGTCCACGGCGGCGTCGAAGACTCCCCCGTCGGCGAAGTCCAGTCCCAGGTACCCGCGCACGTGGCGGCTGAGCAGCCCCTCGTGACGGCTGTTCTCGAACCGCTCGCCCAGGGTGCCGGCCGACACCGTGCGCAGCCACCGGGACCGGCTCGGCCGGATGTGGCGCGCCACGTCCCAGGCGATCAGCCCGATGTCGCCGCGGGGGAAAAAGCCGACGTCGTTGCGAAACTGCGGCGAGATGTTGGTGTAGGAGAGCAGCGCGCTGTAGCGGTTCTCCAGCAGACTGAACGCCGCGCGTCCGGCCTGGCCCCGCACGCCACCGCTGCTGGCGCTGCCCATCAGGAACCCGTTGACGTCGATCGTGCGCCGGAAGTTGAGGTGCACTTCCCCGCCGGCCACGCGGTTGAACCCGGCCGCGCCTGACGCCTCGCGCCCCAGGTAGAAGCCGGCGATCGACGCCGCCCCGAAGCTGCGCCCGACGCGCGCCGCCGTGAAGTTCTCGCCCGGCCGGTCGCCGAACCGCTCGGTCTGCATGTTCAGCAGCCCCAGCGCGTACGATCCCTGCCGGCCGGTGAGGCGGGCGCCCCCGAGGATCGGAATCGGGTGCCCGGTCGCCGAGAGGCCGATGCGGCGGCTGAAGAACGGCAGCAGGTCGCGCCGGCCTGCGCCACGCCGGCCCGCGCTCTGGTCGCCGATGCGGAACGCCCCCTGGTTCTCAAGAAAGAACTCCCGCTTCTCGGGGAAGAAGAGCGAAAAGCGCGTGAGGTTGATCTGCTGCTCGTCCACCTCCACCTGCGAGAAATCCGTGCGGTAGGTGAGATCCAGCGCGAGCGAGGTGCCGACGGTGTATTTCGCGTCGATGCCGCCATCGCCGTCCCAGCGGCGGTCCAGATTGGGCAACCGGACATTAGAGAACGACCCCGTGGAGAACGGCTTCACCTGGAGGTTCTGTCCGGGCCGGACGCCGCGAATGCCCGTGAGGCGACCGGCGTACGAGGGCTTGAACGAGCTGAATTGCCGCGGCTGTGGCGACCAGTACGTAGACTCGTTCTTGCGGCGCATCAGCCGGAACACGTTCATGCCCCAGACCTGCTCTTCCACCTCGGGGAAGCGCAGCGTCTTGAAGGGGATCCTCATCTCCATGGTCCAGCCGCCCTCGAACCGGGCGGTTCTGGCCCACCACACCGCGTCCCAGTCCTGGTTGACCTGTCGCCCATCGTCGTACGACTGGCTGTCGCGCACCGCGCCGGCCGGATTGACCTGAAAGTTGGAGCTGCTGTAGTCGTTGAACGTGTCGAGGATGACGGCGACGAGATCGTCCTCACGCCACGCGAAGTCGCGTTGCAGGTTGTTCGTGAGCGGCCCTGCCGGATCGCTGTCGAAGAACGTGCCGCCGACGTAGAGCGCGCCGGCGTCGTAGACCAGCCGGATCTCGCTCGGCTCGGACGCGGGCGCCCCCTCGACCGGCTCCTGCTGGTAGAAGTCGCGCGCGACCGGCGCCCTGACCCACGCCGGCTCATCCAGCCGCCCGTCGAGCACGATCGGCTCGTCGATCCGGATGGCTTCGACCTCTTTGGCGGCGCGGATGGCCTCGACATCGATCTGCGCCGACCCCGCGCGGGCCGACACCAGCCCCGACACGATCGCGATCCAGATCGCCCGGCTGATGGGAACCATAGGCGTACCGCGTCAGCGATGAAGCAGCGGTCTGCTCGGAGGCGATTATACGGCGAGGGGCCGTCGGGAACCGAAATGCCCACTTCGCGTTCGGCGTGAACGGGATGTGGGAGCCGCACGAACCCGATGCGGACAGGTTTCGGCAGTGGATCCGCGACGGGTGGAAACGGCTCCGGCCCTTCTCGACTGGCGGCAGCTACATCAACTTCCAAACGGCGGATGAGGGCGAGGAACGCGTCCGGGCCACTTACGGCACCAACTTCCACCGCCTCGTCGAGGTCCAGAGGCAGTACGACCCGGGCAACCTGCTCCGGCTGAACCGGAACATCCGCGTCCCAGGATCCTGAGGAAGATGCACGCCACGCGCCGGTTCCTCCGGCGGTGATGAGACAGCACCTGTCCGGATCGCGGCAGCAATGGCCACCGCGAGGCCGTGCGCCGATCCTTACTTAGGGCGGCGTGTTCGAGCCGACAAGCGCGCCCACCTGGTGTTCGTTTCAAGGATGGTGCAGGGTGTACTGAGTTGACACACCCCAATTGTTGCTTGCGTCATTTCTGGCGATTTTCAGCCGTTTTCCCGTTGGCACCGCAATTGCGTCTCTTCAAACAAGCCCGTTGGCCATTCGTCGGGCGCGTCCGCCCGGTGGCCCGCGTGAATCCTGGCGATGGGGAGGAAGGTCGCCGTGTCACGCCCAGCCCGGTGCCGTCTCTGCGTGTGGTTCGCCGCGTTGCTGGTGCTTCAGCTCTCGGTCCTGGACGTTCATGCCCAGCAAGTGAATGCCGAGCAGGTCGCCAAGCCGGCTGACCCCAAGGCGGAGCGCCGTGGCCCAGCGACGTCCACGTCGCCCGAAAAGAGTGGCCCGGAGGCCGGTTACATCATCCAGCCGGATCGCAATCGTCGAGGGTCACTCGTGCCGCTCTATGTCTCCTATGCCAGCCTGCAAGTTCTCAACGCGCACTCCGCCTTCCCCGCTCTGGACGGCCGCGCGCGCCAGACGAACCACGTCGTCGCGGAATTCGTGTCGAGTCGCACCGGGCTGATCGCGATGAAGGTCGGGGTCGCGGCGGGAACCATCTATCTCTTTGAGAAACTGCGCAAGAGGAACCGCGTGGCCGCCGTTGTACTCATGGTCAGCCTCAACTCCGCGCTTGCCGCCATTACGGCGCACAACTATCGCGTGACCCGCCGTCTGCGGTAGGAGTCGCGCCGTCGTCCGTCAGGTAAGCGTCACCGTGGACACGAACCCGTCCCGCTTCACGGTGAGCACCGAGCGGGTCAGCGAGCCCGGTAGACGACAGCCCGCATCACGGTACTTCTGTGCGAAGCGGTCATCTCCCAGGACGTCGTCGACGACCCGCTGTCCGCGATCGACGCTAACTGGACACCACTACTCTGTGTGTTACGGTAGGCGCCACGAAGGAGAGTAGCGCGCGCGAAGGATGCAGCACCACACGACTTTCCTCTCCACCGGAATTCCTGAGGCGCGTCCGTCGTCGCGCCGGCGATCCGCGGTTGCGCGGTGACGCGACACCTCGGCTGACTGCAGCCTCGTGCCAGCGGAACTGTCGACTCACACCGGCTCGCCAACCCGCATCCGCCGGAACGTCCCGAGGACATCCCGCCCTCAATGAGCCAGTCTCTCGGGGCGTGGCCGGCGAGTGCGTCGTTGGGCGAGATCAGCCACACCGCTGTGAGGCTTCGGGACCGATCCGCGGTAGAATGACCACAAGATGATCAGCCAGTACGTGGCCACGGCCTTGGAACGCGCGCAGTATCGCCTCGTAGATGACGGCACGTTTGCCGGGACGGTGCCTGGCCTGAGGGGCGTCATCGCCACCGGCCCGACGCTCGAAGCTTGCCGCCGCGAGCTCGCAGAAGTGATCGAGGAGTGGATCCTGGTGCGGGTTGCCCGAGGCCTGGCCATCCCGCGCCTCGGCAAAGCGACCGTCAGGGTTCGCCGCGCTAGCTGATGCCGCCGTGGGGACCGGTCAAGCGTCGAGACCTGATCGCTGGGCTGCGCGCGCTTGGCTTCGAGGGGCCGTTCTCCGGCGGCAAGCACGAGTTCATGACCCGCGGGTCCGTCGTGGTGACAATCCCAAACCCACATCGAGGCGACATTGGCGTCGGTCTGCTGAAACTCGTTCTGGACCAGGCCGGGGTCAGTCGGAAGGAGTGGGAAGCGATCTGATGTGAGAGACCTGTCCTCAAAAGACGTTGGCGCTCCTCGCCAGCCAGTGCAGATCCCTCTGTCACACCTTCCGCTCGGCGGCCTCGCGCTGGAACAGCGCGTCGGTCTTCACCAGCACCAGCGTGAACGGCCGGCCGCTGCGTCGCGTGGTGTGACTCACCGGCAGGCCGTGGGACTCTACCGCGCGATGCACGTGCGCGCGCTGATCCTTGGCCAGGGGCCACTCGAGCCGGACCTGATCCGAGGCCTGGAGGAAGCGCGTGAGCGTCGCGCAGAGGGTGCACGTGCACCGCACGGGCGTCGAGATGGACCAGTCGTCAGGGCCGCGGGGAGCCGCGGCCAGCCGGGCGGTGAGATCCGCAACAGCGTGTTCGTGCAGCGGCTTCAAGCCCAGGCTCCGCGCACGGCGCCCGTAGGCCGTCCGTGCGGTCCGCAGCAGATGGACCAGCGCGCCGATTGGAGCTCCAGCGTCGGCCGAGCTCGAGAACGCCACGATCTCGTCGCGAACATCAGGCCGGCCGGCCACGAGGCTGCTGTCGAGCAGGCCGAGCATCGGGCTGGCCAGGCTGGCCAGCCCGTTGAGTGTGTCCTTGGGATTCTCGTACTCTCGACATGCGCGCCATCGCTCGGCGAGCCAGCCCCATTGCTCCGTCACGAGCCACTGGGCCAGATCGCGCGCGGCCGGCCCCGTGGCGGCGCAGAGCGATTGGCAGAGGCCTGGCAGCGCCGAAGCCAGCCACGTCCCTCGTTCCGCGCCCCCGTCGGGCCGGTTGCCGGCTGTCCACCGACCCAGCACCGTGCGGCACCAGTCGAGACCGTAGCGATCGAGAAGATCGATGAGCCGGGACGCGGCGCTCGGTGTCAATCGGGTCAGCGCGAACGGCTCCAGGAGGGACGCCGCCAGATTCTGGTCATCCAGCCTCGCCGCGACCCACTGCGTGCGCTCGAAGACGCCGCGCCTGTCGTCCTGCCGCGCGACCTGCGTCCAGAACGGCCGCAGGCTCTCCGCTTGACGCCGGGCAGCCTCGCCGTCTTGCCGCCTGAGGGCGCTCGCCACCTCGCCGATGGCCCACCGCGCGGACATCTTGGCGCGAATGACAAAGGTGCGTTCGCGCGGCCACAGCACCACGGCCGCCCGGTGGTACCACCGCTCGACCGTGTTCCCCCAGTTGCCCATGTAGCCTTCGTATTCGGAGGCAAACGGCTCGAAATCGACAGAGGCTTTCGTGTGGCAGAGCTCGGCCGGGTCGACGCGGCTGTCGATCCCATCCGGCCGCCCGCCGGTCCCCACCCAGTGGCGCAACTCGACATCCGAGTCCTGATGCGTGAGGAAGAACTGACCGGGTTCGTACACCAGCAGGTTGTGCAGATTGGCCTTCAGGCGACAGCCCTCGGGGAGCCCGAGATCGCGCCGAATCTGGTCGAGCTGAGGCCGGAGCGTGTTTCGCCACGGGCGCCCGTCGATCGAGATGCGGTGCTTGGGAATCTCCCACGTGTCGCGAACCCGCCGATCGAGCCGGGTCTCGTCCTTGAATCCGTGGCGTGCTGGACGCGCAACCCGACACAACCGTCGCGCCGTCACGCTCGTGATTGGCCAGGCGATGCGACCGACGCCCTTCACGCTGAGGCGCAGGTCGCCGACCGGGCTGGTCCGCCGCGTGGCGAACGTCCCCGGCGCCTGGATGCGCGCGAGCTGCCCCTGCACGCCCTGCACTGTGGCCTTTGGATTCTCGTGGACGTCCACCATCATCGTCAGCTCACAACATCGGCGATTCGCTCGGCGATCTCACGAACTCGAACCCGCGATCGACTGCGATCGCCCTGTCGTGCCGAATCACCCCAATTCCCACCCCGAGGGGGTACAGTTTTGGGTACACTCGTTTGGTGGCTTGACTGACGGACATGCGCAGTCGGTCCGCCTGCCTATCGCGCCCGTCTCCCAGTGCATGTTATATGACCGGCACGAGCACTCCGGACAGCGCGCGCACCGCGTGCCCATCCTTGCTCTCGAACCAGCCGCAGGAGCTCCCTGGACGTGACGGGGCGCACGAGTCCGCCCGTGGCGTTCGCAAGAGGCTTGTCAGGTGTTCGTCCCTCCGCCATAGTTCGTGCGGTCCTTTGTCCACGGCCCTCAGGCGAGCGCGCTCTGCAACGCTTCTTCGACGAGCGCGGACTGCTTGACGCCGCGCTCAGCCGCTTCCTTCCGCAGGCGCTCGTAGGTCTCTGCAGAAAGGTAGAACTTGGCCTGCACCGTCGGCTGGCGCCGGCCGCGCCCGGGCGCGAGCAGCCCGGCGAAGACCCGATTCACCTTCACCATGTCCCGCGCATTGAAGGCCATGGTCAGGTCGAACCAGTACTCCCCGTTCGGCAGGCGCTTGAGGTTCTTCACGGCGTAACCCTTGTGAATCTGCTTGAGGCGCCGATTCAGCTTTGACTCCAGCTCCTTCACGCTCATGACGTCTCCCTCCGCGCGACCAGCTCCATGCGCTATCGATCAGGATTGCGACGGCCTCCTGGTCGCCTTCCTTCGCGATCCACTCGGCCAGCAGGACAACGCCAAGCCTGTGTGGCAGGCGGCCTATGACGGGCACGGCCTTCGTCCAGTTCGCCAGTACTGTAGTACCATCCTAAGGACCAGAGTACTTGGGCGGGAGCAGCGGCGCAAGCCCTTGGGGTACGGCAAGCGGCCGCAAAGCGACGAGGCAGTATCTCGGTAAGGAGCCCGAAGACGATGAAGCTCGATTCGAATGCACGGGAGATGCTCGACTCGTACGATCGCGGTGAGTGGCGGGCCGTGAAGGGCTCGACGCGGGCCCGGAGCAAGTACGCCCGGTACGCCCGGGCCACGTTCCGAAAGGACCGCCGGCTCAACATCCGTATCTCGAGCAAGGACCTGGAGGTCATCCAGAAGCGCGCGCTCGAGGAGGGGCTGCCCTATCAGACCCTGATCTCGAGCCTGCTGCACAAGTACGCCTCTGGCCGCCTCAAGGACGCTTGAACCGGCGAGCGAAACCGGTCAAGGTGTCGGCTGCAATCTCGATTCAGGTCGGCAACTGTGGTTCCAGAGGTGACTGTCCGATGACATCGACACTGACTCAGCTCGCTGATGATCTTCAGACCGGACGGGTGCGCGTGGTTGATCTGACACAACCGCTCGGTCCATCGACGCCGGTCATCGAGCTGCCGCCGATCTTCGCTGCGTCTCCGGGCGTCACGATCGAGGTCATCTCGAAGTACGACGACAAGGGCCCGGCCTGGTACTGGAACCGCCTGGCGCTTGGCGAACACACGGGGACTCATTTCGACGCGCCGGTGCATTGGGTGACGGGGAAGGATCTGGCCGGCAACGCGTGCGACACGATTCCTGCGGGGCGCTTCGTGGGCCCGGCCGCGGTCATCGACGTGACCAGCGACGTGGACGAGAACCCCGACTTTCTGCTGACACCCGATCGGATCGAGGCGTGGGAGGCGGCGCACGGCCGGATTCCCAAGGGCGCCTGGGTGCTCTTGCGCACGGGGTGGAGTCGGCGGACCGACGCGGCCTCGTTTCTCAACGCGGGCGCCGACGGCCCTCACAGCCCCGGGTTCCACGCGAGCGCGTCGACGATGCTGGCGCACGATCGGGACGTGCTCGGCGTGGGCGTGGAGACGATTGGCACGGATGCCGGACAGGCCGGAACGTTCGACCCGCCGTTTCCGAACCACGCCATCATGCACGGAGCGGGCAAGTTCGGCCTGGCCAGCCTGTGCAACCTCGATCAACTGCCCGCCACCGGTGCGATTGTGATCGCGGCGCCGCTCAAGATCGAGGGTGGCAGCGGCAGCCCGGTCCGTGTGATCGCGCTCGTGCCACAGGGATGAGGGTCGGCCGGGACCCGAGGCGCCTACGTTCTCCGGGCGCTGATAGACCGCTTGAACCGGAACGCGTTCTCGGGCAAATGGAGATCCATGCCGTACGCGTTCGGGCCGACGGCGGCGACCCTGGCCACGATGACGCTCAGGTCGTCGCGAGCGAAGGCGTCGATCACGGCCTCGCCGAACCCCACGATGGAGTCCACCGCCGTCACGTGCTCGATACCCGCGCCTCTGGCGATCGCGGCCAGATCGGTGATGCCCGACGTGGTGTGCGAGTCGAATCCGCCGGTCGACAGCAGGCTGCCGTTGTCGAAGATCACGTGGACCAGGTTCTTCGGGCGATAGCGCGCCAGGGTCGCCAGCGTCCCCAGGTTCATCAGCACCGATCCGTCACCGTCCAGCACCACGACCCGCTCATCGGGCAGATGCATCGCCAGCCCGAGACCGATCGAGGACGCCAGGCCCATCGCGTGCTGCAGGTAGAAGAAGTTCTCCTTGTGTCCCAGGTCGTAGAGCTCCTGCGCGCACGCCCCCATGATCGTGACGACCAGCTTCTCGTCGAGCTCGGGGTACATCATCGCGATGCACTCGGCGCGGGTCACCGGGATCAGTCCTCCATCAGGTCGCGCGTGAGGAGCAGCACGACCGGTGAGAGCGAGCTTTGCGAGAGCGTGTACGCCTCCCGAATCTGCCGGCCGATCTCGTCGGGATCGCGCGCGTACTCGAACGGAATCCCCAGCGCGCGAAGCACCGCTTCGGTGACCAGGCCGCCGCGCGTGTGCCAGGGGTACGGCTCGCCCCAGTGGCCCCGGAACGCGATGAGCATGCACAGCGGAATGCTGTAAAGCTGGGCGAGCGAGACGATGCCGTTGATCGCGGCGAGGAAGCCGTGGTTCTGCATCAGCAGGACGTGACGCTCGCCCGCGAACCAGGCGCCGGCGGCGATCCCGATGGCTTCTTCTTCCTTGGCGACCTGGATGAGCGTCACGTCAGGGTCCTTCTCGGCGCGCTGCAGCAGCAGGCCGAGCCAGGTCTCGGGCATCGCCGACAGCGACGTGATCCCGGCATCCTTGATGCCCTGGAAGACCCGCTTGGAATTCTCGTAGGAGACCGTCATGGCGCTCGTCCAGCGAATACTACACCGGGAGGGAGCGGACGCGCTCACCGTGCCAACACGTCCAGGAACAGTCGAGGACTCACGATACGGATGCCGGCGTGTTCCACGAGGTTGAGCAGGTCTGGATCGCCAGTCACGACAAAGGCCGCGCGACCCTCGACGGCCGCAGCCACGTACTTGTCGTCGTCAGGATCGTCGCTCACGCCGGAGGGGCCGTAATCGCCCGCGACCAGGTCCGCGAGAACTGTGATGGCCTGGATCCACCGCTCGGGATCCACCCCGGCCCGGAAGTGCTTGCGCACTTTCGGGTAGGCGAGCGCACGGAGGACCTCCTCGACGATCGCGGGCGAGAGCACGAGGTCGAACGCCGCCTCGCGTACGAATCGCTCGAGGATCCGGCCCGGTGGGCCTTCGGGACGAATGGCGGCGCTCACGAAGACGTTCGCGTCGAGAACGGCTCGGGGCACAAGCTACTTGGTCTTCCGTCGCGGTGTCCGTGGGCGCCGCCGTGCCCAACGCTGGGCCTCGAGGCCAAGATCCCCTGCCTGCTCGTCCGTCAGGCCGCCCTTCTTCTGCTGTTCCAGGAACTCGAGCGCCTGGGTGCGCGCGAACTGTCGCATCTGCTCGAGACGCTCCACGGGCACCAGGGCGGCCAACGCCTTCCCCTTGCGCTCGATGATGAACTCGTCCCGTCTGAGCGCGACGCGGTTGAGCAGGTCGCCGATCCGTTGACGCACGTCGAGCGTCGAGACTTTCTCGGTCATCCCATATCCTTCAACTCATATAGTTGCACTAGTTGCGTCGGTTATGCAAGCGTCTGCTGTCAATCGAGGCAGGCTACAGCCCGAGGGTCCTGCGCTTCGAACCAGCCACCAGGGGTACAGTTTTGGGTACAGTCCGCGACAGTCGGAGGCCTTGCGAGGCGGAATCTGCCGGGGTTTCAGGCTTTGCTCGAACCAGCAACACTCCGGTGTTATATCGGGATAGGGGCTGGGAGCGGAAGTGGCGGGTCTTGCACGGGAATTTGGCTCCTCAGGCTGGACTCGAACCAGCAACCCTCCGGTTAACAGCCGGATGCTCTGCCATTGAGCTACTGAGGAACAGGAGCGCCCGCACGACCGTCACGTACTTCCAATCGTAGCAACCCTCGCCGGGGCCGGTCAAACGCCCTCGGCCAGCGCTTCCGCGGCCCGCACGCCGGCGGCCCCCGACGGGACACGCCGGTAATGCTCGAGCCAGGGCTCGAGCCTCCGCAGCGCCAGCGCCACCACCCGCGACGGCGTGATCTGCCGCGAGGCAATCCGGGCCTGCAGCGCCCCCTGCCAATCGTCCCAGACCCTCCCGACCGCCACGGCCGACGGATCGGGATAGCGGCCCCTGAGCGACTGCCAGAGATCCCGCGCGTCCAGCACCTCGTGCCAGACCTCGCTGGCGACGTGCAGCAGCTCCTGCTCGAAACGCTGCGGCAGCCAGGCATCCGCCAGATGGGCGTCGGGACCGGTCAGGCACACGGTCCGGGTCTCGCCGCCGTGCGGCTCGAGCGTGAGGACGCAGCAGCGCACCGGCTTGAACCGGCCCCAGCTCCACGCGCGCTCGCACCGCACGCCGACGATGTCGACGTACGGCAGCCCGCAGGAGGTCGTCGAGGCCAGACGCTGCGCGAGCGCGCCGACGCGGGTCTTGACGAAGTCCTGGCCCGTCGACTCGTCGATGAAGCACTCGACGGCGACGGCGCGCAGCGATCGGGCAGCCACGCCGAACGCCGGCTTCGCCTCGTTCAGCGCCAGCTCGAGGCCCGCCCCCGCGGTGCCCCGGGCCGCCAGCTGCTCGACCTCGGCCAGCGCCTCGCGCCACGCCGCGTGATGGCTGGTCGCGACGAACACGAATCCGCGCCCCAGGGCGAGGAGCCGCCCGCGATCGACGAGCGCCGACCGCGCCGGAGGCACGCGGCCGCCCCGGTACAGGCATACGCGATCGTGGAAGGACGGCCCGCGCCCGTCCTTCCCGACGGGCTGATCCGCGATCACCTCGGCGAGCGACGGAGAGGGAATGCCGGGGTGCCGGGGTACGGTGTACTCGACGGGCGCATCCGACATCGGTCCCCTCCAGCGTCCGTAAGCCGTGAGCCGTAAGCTACGTGACCGATGCCTCGACCGTGATCTGCAGGTTGTTCCGGAGCGCGTTCGAAATCGGACACTTCCCTTCGGCTTCCTGCGCCGTCTTCGCGAAGTCGGCGGCCGACAGGCCCTCGAGACCCGAGGCGACGACCTTCAGGTTCGACGACACGACCTTGATGCCGGCGTCCCCCTTATCGGCTGTCACGGTCGCGGTCACCACGGTCTTCGCCGCTTTCGCGTTCTTGCGGCCGAGCGTGGCGTTGAGCGCCATCGCGTAGCAGGACGCGTGCGCCGCCGCGATGAACTCCTCCGGGCTCGTCATCCCCTCGGGTTCGCCGATGCGGCGGGGAAACGTGACCGGCACCGAAAACGCGCCGGATCCGGCCTTCGCCTGACCCTTGCCCTCCATCACCGAACCGGCCCAGTCAACGGTCACCTGCCGGGAAAACGCGGCCATCTACACCCTCCTCGAAACGTGTCTGCGCATGCCTGTCGAATGGAAGCGGCCACCGTGGCGGCCGCAAGGTCTCGATCTTAGCGCAGACGTGGAGGGCGGCGCCAGCGCGGACGCGCTACGCCTTCGTCTTGCGGGGGGCTCGGCCGGTGAAGCGGAACTGCACGACGATGCCGATGATGGCCAGCGCGATCCACGCGGCGATGATCCAGCCGCGCGCGAGCGACGGGCTGGTCGGGTACGCGAGCCAGATTTCGTCGGCCGACGCGCCGCGCGACGGCGCCCGCATCTCGAGCGCGCCGACGACGACCGTCCACGCGCCGGCGAACGCCGTGCCGACGATGATGACGTGGCGCCGCACCGAGAGCGCGCCGAGTGCGCCCGCGATCGCGAACAGGATGACGACCAGCGGATGAGGATCGACGCCGACCTGCGCCGCGATCACGTTGGCGCCCAGCGCCGCGAGGCCGGCCCCCACGAGCGCCACGCCGACGAAGTAGGCCGCCACGAGGACGAGCGCGCCGGCCGCGCCACCGGCGATCGCCGCCGCCACGAGCCACGCGGTCTCGCCGCTGCCCACGGCGGACGTGGCCAACAACGCGCCCAGGATGAACCCGTAGACGCCGAGCACGAGGCGAAACAGCCGGTGGCCGGCCAGGCAGGCGAGCAATCCCCCAAGGACCAGGATGATCGCCGCCGGCGTCTGGTAGACGACGGGGAGCATCGTGGAGATTATGCCTTAAGACCCGGGATCGGAGGTCGGGGATCAGAGGCCAGGGTCGGAGACCGGAGCCAGGGTATGATGCCCGCACGTCGATGACCGAGCCTCGCGATCCGTTCCCCCCGACAATCCCGGCTCCGCCGCGCCCCGCGAGCGCCAGGCGGCTGACGCTGGCGGGCACGGCCACGTCGATTCTGGGTCTGGCGCTGCTCGTCTACCTCGTCCGGCGGACCGGCATCGACCCGATTCTGTCGGGCGCGCGCGCGGTGGGCTGGGGATTCCTCGGCATCGTCGCGCTCGGCGGCCTCCGGTTCGCGGCCCGCGCCCTGGCCTGGAGACGCTGCCTGGACGGACCGGCGCGCTTGAGGTTCCGGCCGGCGTTCGCCGCCACGCTCTCGGGAGATGCGCTCGGCAACGTGACGCCGCTCGGCCCGCTCGTGGGCGAGCCGGCCAAGGTCGCGTTCGTGCGGCCGGGGGTGCCGTTCGGCCCGGCGGCCGCCGCCCTCGCCGTCGAGAACTTCATCTACACCTTGACGGTGGCGGCCGTGATCGCGCTCGGGCTGCTCGCGATGCTGGTCGCCGTCAACCTGCCCGAGCCGCTCCGTACGGTGCTCGCCGCGTCGCTCGGCGCCGCCATCGCGATCCTGGCGCTCGCCATCTGGTTGATCGGCCGGCGGCTCGCGGTGGTCAGCCCCGTTCTGGATCGGCTCGCGGGCGGCCGCGGCGCCCGGGTGATCAACCGGATTCGCCTGCTCGAAGCGCGGACGTTCGAGGTGTACGAGCGCCGCCGCGGCCGGCTCGTGCCGGTGATCGCGCTCCACGCCTTCTTCCACGCGGCGGGCGTCGCCGAGATCTACCTCACGCTCTGGCTCCTCACCGGCGCCGCGCCGACGATCCTGACGGCGTTCCTGCTCGAATCGGTGAACCGGGTGATCACGGTGGTCTTCAAGGTCGTCCCGCTCAGGGTCGGCGTGGACGAGGCCGGCACCGCGATCTTCACCAACGTGCTCGGGCTCGGCGCGACGGTGGGCGTCACGCTCGCCCTCGTCCGCAAGGCGCGCGTGATCGTCTGGGCGCTGGTGGGGCTGGTGCTGCTGGTCCGGCGGGGGTTGACGGTCAGGCGGATTCTTCAGGAGACGGAACTGACGATGTAGGGGGACGGGGGTTCGGTACTCGGTACTCGGAAACGCGGTGCACGGGTGCCAACCGAGTATTGGGCCCCCCCGAGCAGCGGGTCCCCCGAGTACCGGGTCCCCCGAGTGCCGAGCCCCGAGTACCGAGCCCCGAGTACCGAGTACCGGCACTTCTACACCTCCCGCCTGCCCTCCAGCGCCTTGTGCATCGTCACCTCGTCGGCGTACTCGAGGTCGCCGCCGACGGGCACGCCCATCGCGATGCGGGTCACGCGCGCGCCGAGCGGCTTGAGCAGCTTGGCGAGGTAGATGGCCGTGGCCTCGCCTTCGACGTTCGGGTTGGTCGCGAGGATGACCTCCTCGACGCCGCCGGCGCCGACGCGCTCGACGAGCCCCTTGATCTTCAGATCGTCGGGGCCCACGCCGTGCAACGGCGAGAGCGCGCCCAGCAGCACGTGATAGACGCCGCGGAAGTCGCGGGTCCGTTCGACGGCCACGACGTTCTCGGGCTGCTCGATGACGCAGATCAGCCGGTGGTCGCGGCCCGGATGCGTGCAGTAGTAGCAGGGATCCTGGTCGGTGATGTTGTTGCAGACCGAGCAGTAGGTGACGCGGTCCTTGACCTCCCGCATCGCGTCGGCCAGCCGCTCGACGTCCTCGCGGGGGGTCTTGAGGATGTGGAAGGCCAGACGCTGGGCGCTCTTCGCGCCAATCCCGGGCAGCCGCTGGAGCTGCTCGATGAGCCGGGCCAGGGACTCGAGCCGGGTCATCCGGTGAGTCCGGGGATCTTGAGCCCGCCGAGCATCCCGCCCATCTGCGACGCCAGCGCCTCGTCCGCCTTCCGGTGGGCGTCGTTGATGGCGGCGATGATCAGATCCTGCAGCATCTCGACGTCGTCTTTCGAGACGACCTCCGGGTCGATCGTCAGCGACTGGACCTGCTTGGCGCCGTTCATCACGACGGTGACCATGCCGCCGCCGGCGGTGGCCTCCACGCGCAGATCGGCCATCTGTTTCTGCAGGCGCTCCTGCATCTGCTGCGCCTGCTTCATCATCTGCTGGATGTCCATGATCGGCCCCGGCCTCAGATTTCCTCGACCTTGGTGATCTCCGCCCCGAAGACGTCGAGCATCGCCTGGACGCCGGGTTCGGCGAGCGCCCTGGCCTCGAGCGACTCGTCACGGGTCTCCGGGCCGGGCGCGGGCGCCGCGACCGGCGTGGGCCGCTTCGGGGCGGGCGATGCCGGCCCGCCGCCCCCCTCGACGCCGACGACGGCCACGTTGCGGCCGGCGAGACGGCTCGCGGTGCTCTCGAGCCACGGACGGATCTGGTCGAGCTGCATCTTGAGCGCGCGGTGCGCCGGCGCGAACGTGAAGGTGATGGTGTCGCCCGTCATCTCGATCTTCTGCGCCTGCGCGACGACCGTGCCGTAGAAGAACTTCTTCGCGCGCCGGATCTCGGCGAGAAAGGCCTCTTTGGCGTCGCCGCCGGGCGCGGCCGGCCGGTCCGTCTCCGGCTCGTCCGGCGGCTCGGCCGCGCGCGCCGGCCCGCGCCGGCGTCCGGGCGGCCCCGGCTCCGCGGATTTCGCGGGCGACGCGCCGCGGGTGGCCGACGCCGGCCCCGGCGCTCCCCGGGCCGCCGACGCGGGCTCTGACGGTCTGGCGGGCGACGGCGAGTCGAGCCGCTCGATCAGCTCGGCGAGCGGGACGAGCTTGCGCAGGTGAATCCAGCGCAGGAGCGCCATCTCGAGGTGATAGCGCGGCTGCGCCGAGCCGCGCACCTCGTACTCCGCGCGGCTGAGCACGTCGAACGCGCGCAGCAGGTCTTCCTGCGAGTAGCGCGATGCCAGATCCGTGAGCCGGTCCCGTTCGTCCTCGCTGGCGATCTCCGGATCCGCGAGGCGCGACGGGTCGATCTTGATCACCATCAGGTCGCGCGCGATGCGGACCAGCTCGCGACACACGAGCCGCAGGTCGTAGCCCGCCTCGATGACGCGGCCGGCCAGATCGAACACGGCCGCGGTGTCCTCGCGCGCCACGATGTCCACCGCCTCGAGCACCAGGTCGCGCCGCACCAGGCCGAGCACCGTCGCCACGTCCTCGGCCGACACGCGGCCGCCGGCGAAGGCGATGACCTGGTCGAGCGCGCTCAGGCCGTCGCGCATGCTGCCGTCGGCGGCGCGCGCCACCAGGGTCAGCGCGCGGTCGTCGATCGCGATCTGCTCGGCCGCGGCGATCTCGCGCAGCTTGTCGACGATCGCCTTGAAGCCGAGGGTCCTGAGCTCGAAGACCAGCGCGCGCGACTGGATCGTCTGCGGCACCTTCTCGAGCTCGGTCGTGGCCATCATGAACGCCACGTGCGGCGGCGGCTCCTCGATCGACTTGAGCAGCGCGTCGAACGCGCTGCCCGAGAGGCGGTGGACCTCGTCGATGATGAAGATCTTGTAGCGGTCGCGGACCGGCGCCATGCCGAGGCCGGCGATGATGATCTCGCGGACCTTGTCGACCTGGGTGTGCGTGGCGGCGTCGATCTCGAGGACGTCGATGTCGCGCCCTTCGGCGATCTCGACGCAGGCGTCGCACGTGCCGCAGGGATCGGGCGTCGGCCCCTTGGCGCAGTTGAGCGCGCGCGCCAGGATCCGCGCCGTCGTCGTCTTGCCGACGCCGCGCGGCCCGGCGAAGACGAACGCCTGCGCGATCCGGCCGCTCGCGATGGCGTTGCGCAGCGTCTCGGTCACGCCGCGCTGGCCGATGACCTCCTCGAATCGCTGCGGGCGGTACTTGCGGGCGAGGACCTGGTAGGACATGGAATGATCGTCGAAGTGAGAAGTGAGAACTGAGAAGTGAGAAAGGCGTCACGCTGTCACGCCGAGGACCGCTTCGCAGACGCGACCGCAGCATGGAGGTGCCTTCAATTGTCCATGGTCAATTCCGACTTCTCACTGCTCACTGCTCACTGCTCACTTCGGAACGCCGCGCCCCACCGCGGCCCGGAAGGCCTGCGGCACATGCCAGTGACTACTTAGCGCTGCTGCCTTCCGGCCCTGACGCGGTTCGTAGGCTGAGATTGCACAGGTTCCGAGCCGCGGTGCGGCGCGCCGCCGGCCGTAGTTCCAACCTGAACAAGTCAGTCTATCGTGCGCACCGGGACCAGGCAAGCGAGGAGGGTGGGGCCGAGTCCCGGCTTGACAGCCAGATTAGGAGTAAATATACTCCTGAACAGGAGGCCTCGGTAGTGCAGACGCTACGGTATCCCGCCAGCCGGTATCGGACGGGCGCGCCGCCCGATCTCAGCGCCCGCGCCGAGCGCGAGCGTCTCTCGACGCCCGCCCTCAAGGCGTTCTTCAACATCATGGCGTGCTGGAAGGTGCGAGACGAGGACGCCCGCGCCGTGCTCGGCGGCGTCAGCAACGGGCCGTTCTACGAGATGAAGCGGAACCCCGAGCGCGTCCTCGACGCCGACCGGCTCACGCGCATCTCGTATCTGGTCGGCATCTTCAAGGCGCTGCACATCCTCCACGCGCGGAGCCTGGCCGACGAGTGGGTGCACCTGCCCAACCGCAACCCCATCTTCGCCGGCCAGGCGCCGCTCGCCTACATGATCCGCGGGGGCCTGCCCGCCATGCAGACGGTGCGGCGGCTCGTCGACGCCCGCCGCGCCGGTTGATGCGCCTTCCGCCGGTCACGCTCGTCCGGCAGATCGACGCGCACCGTCTCGTTCCGTCGCGGCACCTGCGCCGCGGGGACAGCGTGCTCGTCGCGATCGCCGACGACGACCCACACCTGCAGGCGATCTTCGAGCTCGACGCCGCCACGAACGATCGCCTGCTCGCCGAGCGCCAGTCACTGCCGGGCATCGGCCTCGAGGAGCTCGTGTCCGCCGTGCCGCACGCCGCGGTCGTCAACGCCGCCTTCTGCCACGCCAACCCGCTCGGCGGCCGCTTCAGCGGCCCGGACCGCGGCGCCTGGTACGCCGCCTTCGAGTTGGCCACGTCGCAGGCCGAGGTGGCGTTCCACAAGTCGATCGAGCTCGCCGAGATCGGCCGCTTCGAGGACTCGGTCACCTACGACGACTACCTCGCCGATTTCAGCGCGAGCTTCCACGATCTCCGCCCCGCGGCGCCCGGCGCGCGCGGCGCACGCGGCGGCGCCGCCCGGGCGCGCGCCTTTTGTGCCTGTCTCGATCCCGACAGCTACGTCGAGTCGCAGACGCTCGCCGAGCGCCTCCTGGAGGCGGGCTCGCTCGGCGTGGTTTATCCCAGCGTCCGCCACGCGGGGGGCACCTGCCTCGCCTGCTTCAGGCCGGCGCTCGTGACGAACGTCCGGCGAGCGAAGACGTACCGTTTCACGTGGGAGGGCCCGCCGGAGCCGGTGGTCACGCTGGAGCGCTGACACCCCGCCGCCCCGGTCCGGCCGCGCCCCTTCGGTTCTGCGCCGGTCGTCGCCTCACGGTAGACTGGTGGTCCCACGCGTCGAGGGTGAAGCGTCAGAGCCGCCGGAATACAGACCTCTTCGTGGGTAAGAAGGCAACGTGATGAAGTGCCGGTGACGCCATCAGCAGCAAGGCCACCCAGAACAGCGGCCAGTTGAACGTCGTCGGCAGCACCTGCAGGACCGCGTCACGGCCATCCGGCAGCGCCCGCCAGGTGTCGGTCATGAAGACGGCGAGCGCCAGCACGATCCCGACATAGGCAAGCGCCCACGCCCAGCGGGCGCCGGTCGCGCCATCACCCGACTGCGTCGCGAGCGTGCCCCACAGGATCATCACCAGCGCGATACTGACTGGTGCGAGCACAGGCCCCCACCAGGGAAGCGGCAGCAGGAACAGGATGTCCCAGTCCAGCAGCGTCCTCGGCCAGCCCGAGATGAGGTGAAGGAAGACGTAATAAAAGATGTCCCAGGCGCCGAACGCAAGCGCCGCGTAACCGGCGCGACGGCGCCACGTGCGCCCCGCGAGCACCCCCAGCGTGGCGATCATGACAAGCGTGGCCGCCTCGCGCCACACTTCGACGTTGCCCAGCGCTTCGTTCATCGGCAGCGGGTCTGCCTGGTACGGCTCGATCCGATCGACGAGCGCGCGGATGTACAACACGCTTGCGGCTTCGACCCAGGCCATCGCGATCGCGAAGGCCATGACGATCGCCCACCGCGTTCGCTCCGAGAGGTGACCCTTCGACCCTTCGAGAGCCTCAGGGTCGCCCCGAGCAAGGTCGAGGGGCGACAAGCTCAGGGTCGCCCCGAGCAACGTCGAGGGGTGACCGGTCATCGCAGCCCCTCCGCGACGCCCGCGACGCTTCGCAGCCTCGCCTCAATCTGGGCCTCGACCTGGCGGATGCGCGCCTCGACGCGGTCGATGACGTCGTCCGGCGTCGAGGTGCCGGCCGTCAGGCCCACGACCTTCGCGGCATCGAACCATTCGGGGCGGACGTCTGCGTCGGTCTGCACGTGATGCACGCGGGCGCAGGAACGCGCACAGGTCTTGACCAGCTCGCGCGTGTTGTTGCTCGACCGGCCGCCGACCACGATGACGACGTCGGCTTGGCGTGCCACCTCGACCGCCGCGGACTGCCGTTCCTTGGTGGGCTTGCAGACCGTGTCGAGGAAGCGCACGTCCGATTGCGGGAATCGCCGTCGGATCAGGTCGACCAGGTGCCGCACCTTCTCTACCGCCTGCGTCGTCTGGGCCGCCACGCCGAGGCGTGGATGCTCCTCGAGCGCGAGGACGTCATCGTCTTCGAGCACGACGTCGAAGCGATCGAGATCGCCGGTGAGGCCGCGCACCTCCACGTGGTCGCGTTGCCCGACGATGACGACGTGGTAGCCCTCGCGCGCGAGGGCCGCGACGGCGCGGTGCGCGACGTGTACGAGCGGGCACGTGGCTTCGACCACCGTCAGCCCCAGGGCGCGGGTCCGCGCGAGGGTCCGCTCGGACGTGCCGTGGGCCGTCACCATCAGGGTCGGCGTCTTGACGTGTGCGACGTCCTGCGCGACCGCGATGCCCTTCGCCTCGAGGGCGCTCAGGACGGTGGGGTTGTGGACGAGGTCACCGAGGATCGTGAGGGGGCCGGCGTCAGCGTGCTCGAGCGCGAGCGCGATGGCATCGCGAACGCCGAAACACATGCCGAGGTGGGCCGCTCGGAGAATACGCATGCTTTACGATGCAAAGTATACTGCGACGTAAATTCTGTCAAGTCAGCCCGCGGCCACGATTCCGAGCCAAAGAACGTTAAGCGCTGCCTTGAAGGAGATCCGAACGCCGAGGAGCCTCGCGCGCATCATGAAGCACCTCGCGAAGCGCGGGACGGGTTTACACAGATTACTTTGTATCGTAAAGTTAAACGTCGTAGGCTGAGGTGAGCTCTGGCAAGTTAGGGTTCAGAGGCCTTGAGGTTGTGGCACTTTGCCGTTCAGAGCTGAGTGGAGGGAACGTGTCGAAGAGTCGGACGGAGACCTGGCTGGCACTGATCGTCCTGGCCGTCGGGCTGCTCCTCGCGGCGATTCTGGGGCTTTGGGGGTACATGAGCGCCACTGCGACGCCCCTGCACCCGAACCCGCAGGACGTGCCATCCATGACGCATTCGGCCCCGTTGCCAAAGTGGGCTGACGCCGTGGAGCAGGGGCGGCAGATCGTCCGTGCGGGTCTCACCGAGCAGAACCTGCCGGGACTGTCGGTGGCGGTTGGTGTCGGTGGCGACATCGTGTGGGCGGAAGGCTTTGGCTGGGCGGATCTCGAGAACCGGGTGCCCGTCGCGCCAGATACGAGGTTCAGGATCGGCACCGCCTCCAAGGCGCTCACCTCGGCCGCGGTCGGCCTGCTGTTGGAGAAAGACCAGCTGAAACTCGACGTCGAGATTCAGACGTACGTGCCCGAATTCCCGAAGAAACAGTGGCCCGTGACACTGCGCCAGTTGATGGGGCATCTGGCCGGGGTCAGGAACGACGCCGGTGACGAGGAGCCGCTGTCGGTGCACTGCGAGCGGACGGTCGAAGGGCTGGAGCGCTTTGCGAAGCGTCGGTTGCTGTTCGAGCCGGGGACCCAGTACCGCTATTCGAGCTACGGCTGGATCCTGGTGAGCGCTGCGGTCGAAGCCGCTGCGGACGAGCCGTTCGTCAGGTTCATGCGCAGGCAGATCTTCCAGCCGCTGGGCATGAACGACACGAGGGCCGACTCCGCGACGGAGCCGACCCCGGATCGGGCGACGTACTACTTCCCGAGGTTCGCGGCCGATCCCCGCTACGGCCCGCAGCCGCCGACCGAGGTCGACTATTCCTGCTTCGCGGGATCCAGCGCGTTCCTGTCCACCCCGTCCGACCTGGTGCGCTTCGGGATGGCGATCAACAGCGGCAAGCTGCTGCAACCCGCCACGGTCCAATTGCTCCAGACGTCACAGCGACTGGCCTCGGGGCAGGAGACGGGTTACGGTCTTGGCTGGGACCTCGAGACCGTCGCGCTGGCGGGTGAACAAATGCGCGTGGCCGGCTACGACGGGACGTTGAGGGACGGGATGGTGTCGTCTTTCATGACGTTCCCCGAGCACGGGATCGTCGTGTCCGTGACGTCGAACATCTCCTTCGCGGACACGTCGGCTGTTGCGTTGAATATCGCGCAGGCCTTCGCTGAACAGGGGAGAAGTCCAGCACGCAAGTGACGCTAAAGGGAGAGATGTCCGAGTGGTTGCAGGAACACGCCCTCAGACGTGCCCAGTTGCCGCCGGCGGCAGACCGGACGCCAGGCCTTTAACCCACCTTTAACCCGCCGCATCCGCTAACTCGACCAACGGGACCACCTCGACGCGCTTCGCCAGCCGGTAGCGGCGCGGGCCGGGGTACACCACGATCAGCCGATCCAACTTCAGGTCGTCCAGGGCAATGCGCATCGAGGGCGTCAACGTCGGCGCGTCCATCCGCTTGCACTCGATGCCGACGCGCCGGCCGTGGTGGAGCAGCAGGAGGTCGAGTTCAGCCCCCTGGTACGTGGCCCAGAAGTATGCTTCATCAGGCGCGAGAGCTTTGAGCACCTCCTCGACGGCGAAACCCTCCCACGACGCCCCGACTTTCGGATGCGTCTCCAGATCACGCTTGCTGCCGATGCCCAGGAGCGCATGCAGCAAGCCGCTGTCACGCACGTAGACCTTGGGCGATTTGACCTGGCGCTTCCGGAGATTCTCAAACCAGGGCGGGAGCTGCCGCAGCATGAACACGCCGGTCAGCAGGTCGAGGTAACGACGGACGGTCGATTCGCTGACGGCCATGGCGCGGGCCAGTTCTGCGCCGTTCCACGTTTGGGCGTGATAGTGCGCCAGCATCGTCCAGAAACGGCGCAGCGCGGCGGCGGGTATCTGAATGCCCAGTTGCGGGACGTCGCGCTCGAGAAAGCTCTCCACGAACTGGCGGCGCCAGGTGAGCGAGTCGCCCGCACTTCGGGCCGTATACGCCAGCGGGAACCCACCTCGCAGCCAAAGGCGGTCCAGGGCGCCCGGGCCAAGATCGGCCAGCCTGAAACCTTCCAGGTGCACCGTTTCCACTCGCCCGGCCAGAGTCTCCGATGACTGCCGGAGCAGGTCGGGCGAAGCGCTTCCGAGAATCAAGAACCTGGCCGGCAATGGCCGGCGATCGGCCAGCGTGCGCAGGAGTGGGAACAAGTCGGGACGGCGCTGGACTTCGTCGATGACGACCAGCCCTTTGAGCGGGCGAAGGGCCAGACCCGGCTCGCTCAGCCGAGCCAGGCTCTCGGGCTCTTCAAGGTCGAAATAATTGACGGACTCGGCCGAGACGAACTGGCGCGCGAGCGTCGTCTTGCCGCATTGACGCGGGCCCAGCAGCGCAACCAGCCGGCTGCGCCGCAGTGCCCTGCGAACCCGCTGGATATCCACCGTGCGGTCAATCACGATGCCGGATCCTACCATGACTTTCATTCACACAATGATATAAATTCATGGTCTCGATCCCCATGACCCGACGCGCTTTCCGGGAGGTGAATACCGCGCCGTTCGAAGGACCGCGCCTGGGGTCTTGCCGCAACGTCTGCGCCACCTCCACGCTCTGCACGGGCCGGCAAGTTGCGGGCGATTGGCATTGGATCCCCTGTGACCGGTCCACGTCCGTCTGGGTACCCGTGGTTGAGGACCTTCACTAGTTCCTGCTCCTGGCTGTTCGCCAGGGCGTTCATCGGATACACTCAACGATGGATTCAGGCCAACGCGCGGATCTGGCCAGGGCCAGCCCTCCGCCAGTTCAGGCAGGATTCACGATTCGCAACGCGATCCAGTTGCCCGTAAGTGATCGCAGCACATTAGTTTAGTCAGGAGGTCTTGCACAATTCGTTACACAATTCGGGTTTCGGGCTCTGCCGCTCGCCCGTAAACCACTGATTCTACAGACACGGAGAGATGTCCGAGTGGTTGAAGGAGCACGCTTGAAAATTGCTCTGGCGGTGTGCGATGGCGTGCTGCAGATTTCGATTACCGTTGCGAAGCCAACCACTTAATGGCGAGCACGTCACGTCGGTCGATTGCCGTAAACCTCGGTAGATCTCGCGGAATCGACAGCGTCACGTCACGGTTGCGTCACAGTCCGCGCGGCGTTGAAGGAGCACTCCTTCAGGCGTGTTCCGTTCGGACCTGCGTCACCAGTGCGCCGGCGCAACGCCGTTCGGCCGTCGGCGGGGAACGTCGGTTGGCCTTGACCGTGCGCACTTCTGACTCGGGGAAATCGAGCTTCACGCCGTGATTCTCAGCTCCCAGGTGTCGCCTGAGGATGACGCGGGCATCGAGACGGCGCTCGAGTCGTACTGCCAGGGCCGCATCGTTGGCGCAAGGCGAGCCCGCAAGATCATCGACGCGGCCCTCGGGCGATGAAGTTCTCAACGAACCGAATCCAACAAGCCGCTGCGAAGTCGAGCGCGAGATCGATCAGCGCGTCGATGGCCTCGCAGACCAGAGCGGCGCCAGTTGGAACCACGTTGCGGCGTGTGTTCAATGCCGACGGCCGACGTGTCATCACGGGCGGAAGATGTGCCCGAAAAGGCCACCACTCGTACACGCGCGCCGTACTCGCTTGTCTCCGGTCTGACGGTCCAGCGCACGAACGGCGGCGGCCTGGTCATTGAGGCACCGCCCGAAACCGCTTCAACGCTCGCCGCGCTGTTCTCCGGGCTGGCGCAGCTCATCCAGGCCGCGATTCCGCCGATGAGAGACGCCGCCACCGCTCAAGATCACAACTGGCCGGAGGAGCGACGGCTGAGCGGCAGCCAACGATGATGAGTCGACGTCGACGACAAACCGGCGCGAACGGCCAAGCCGGCGGGAAAGCAACGCTCCAGATGACCAGGCAGGCACGCGCATTCACAACGCAAATGGAGCGCTTGATCGAGACGGCGTTGATGCCGGGACGGTTCATCTCGTACAACGCCGGCTTCTCCTTCGTCCGCACCCTCAGGGCGGTCGAAGAGCGACTGTCAACGTGCCTGGCCGCGAATCCGGCACAGGCCGTGGGCCTCTATGAGGCATTCCTCGCGGGCTGCTATGAGAAGGCCGGAGAGATCGACGATTCAAGCGGCAGCTTCGGCGATTTCGTTGGGCAGCTCCACTGCGGCTGGATCAAGGCCCGCCAGGCGGCAGTGGCAGATGCGGGCGAGACGGCAACGCGCCTGCTCGCATGGATGGAGTCAGATCCCTACGGCTTCTGCCACAACCTCGAGAGAGACGCGGCGAAAGCGCTCACCAAGACCGGCCTCACGGCGCTCATCAAGGAGGTTTGCGACCGCTTCGACAATGCAAGAACGATCAAGCCGAGTCCGGCCGGCTCGTTTTCCCGCGATGCCGCCTCCGCGCGCCGGCGGTGGAGTGCTGCCCTTCGCACGCTTTACGCGGCGCAGAAGAACGTCGACGCGTACCTCGCGCTCACACAGGAGACAGGCTTGACCGCAGCGGATTGCGTCGCGCTCGCGACGTTGCTCAAGGCTCGCCGGAAGACCGAAGACGCATTGATGTGGGTGGAACGGGGGATCACGCTCGCCAAGCAGGCGCCGAAAAGGTCGATGGCGGAGCATGACCTCTCGAAGTTGAAGCGCGATCTGCTGGTGAAACTGGGACGTGGAAGCGACGCCTTGCATAATGCATGGGCCGAGTATCGTGAGCACCCCGACAAATACACGTACGCCGATGTCATGAAGCATGTGCCGAAAGCGGAACGCGCCGCGTGGCATGAGAAGGCCATGGTAGTCGTCAGGGACTCGGATCCCGACTCGTTAATCGAGTTGCTCCTCGAGACGAAAGAGCTTGAGCGCCTCGCGGACCTTGTGCGCCGCAGCGGGAGCGAGGCGCTCGAAGGCGTGAGTCACTACACCACCGAGCCGGCCGCGAGGAGGCTCGAGAAGCGTTATCCAGACGCCGCCGCGCGGCTGTGGTGCGCCCAGGGTATGCGTATCATCCACGCGAAGAAGAGCAAGTACCATGATGCCGCGCTGTCCAACTTCGAGCGGGCGCGACGTGACTTCGAGCGAGCGGGGCTCGTCGACGAGTGGCAGCGCATCGTGCAGACAGTGCGGCGTGACCACCACCGCAAAGCGGGCTTCATGGCTGGGTTCGAGGAGATCGTGGCGGGCTCGCGGCCGAGCCGAAGGCTGTCGTTCCTTCAGCGAGCGAAAGCACGCTGGACGTGACTCAGTGGACCGAGATACCGGCGCCGACGCGAGGCGCCCCGAGCAGGTCAGGCAGCTTCCCAGCTTCGGCCTCGGCGAACTCACGGGAGCGCATGCGCTGCATCCGGTCGAATGCCTCGCGCTCTCCCGTCCGATGCTGCTCGTGCCATCTCCGCACGACGGCGATGCTTTCATCGAGGAGACGCACGACGCGCGCGTCGCCTGTGACCTCGCGGAAGAACCGCCGCGAGATCCGCGACTGACCCCGCAGGTAAGCATGCAGGCCGGCGGCGTGCTCCTCGGTATCGGGCGGCACGTCGCGACCCTGCAGGGCAAACGCCTGGAATACAGCGTGAACTGGAATACAGCGTGAAGAGGATCCGCTGTTGGACTGCGCCGGTGTTGGGCTCCCGTTCACCGTGGACTATGGCCAACTGGTTCCCTCGCCGACGGACGTATGCCATGCTGACCCCTCGCTGGTGCCGGTACTCGTCCAGGCTGTTGTGCAACAATCGATGCCAAAACACAACATCGGGCTGTTGCGTATGATTTCTGTCGCCGACGGCGCGGCAACTGTGCTCAGCTGGCTTTCACGCGCCGTTGCCCATCTCTTCTGCCACCAACAACGACGGGCCACGCGGCGGGTTTACTTGACCTCCGGGCCGCCATGAGGTCATATTACTTCTATGGCACTTGCAAGGAAGAAGGCGACGACGATCGCACTCGATCCAGAGGACGATAGACTGCTCTCTCGTGCTGCCCGTGAACGTGGTTTGTCGCGTTCAGAATTCATCCGGCAGCATCTCGCTCTCGTGCTCGAGCAGTACCGCCGTCACCCCAAGCCGCGAAGCGCCGGGGTGGTCCGAGCGCTGACAGAACGCGGCGACGAGCGCGAGCTGTTCAGTGCCGGCCGGTAGCGCGGCTGCGCTGATCTGCGACACCGGCGCGCTGCTCGATTATCTCGTCGAGAGCGCGCCAGACCACCGCCTGTTTCGCCACGCCATTGACCAGGCACGCACTCGCTACGTTCCCGGTCTCGTGCTTGCCGAAGTCGATTATTTCCTTCGCGACGAGCGCCGCGCGATGCAAGTGTTCATGGAGGATCTCGCTCGAGGCGCCTTCACCTACGCGCCGCCGACGCTCGGTCAGCTCTCCCGTGCGATGGAAGTGGATCAACGCTTCGCCGATCTCGGCCTGGGCCTCGTCGATGGTTCGGTCGTAGCGCTCGCCGAGACGCTCGGCATCCGTCGTCTGGCGACGCGCGACCTGCGTCACTTTGTCGCCGTCCGACTGCGTGACGGCAGCGCGTTCGACCTCGTCGTCCATCCAACGGATCCTGAGAGGCCATGACGATCGAGACGCTACGCCGCTGCGCGGTGGACCAACGAAGGCCCCACAGGTCACACCGTCTGTCCGCGGCGGCTATACTGGAAGCGCCCGTAAGTAATCGCGGCACATTCGGAGGTCTTACACAATTCACAGTTTGTTCGCTTGAGCCGCAGCCGTAAGTCATTGATTCTAAAGGGAGAGATGTCCGAGTGGTTGAAGGAGCACGCTTGGAAAGCGTGTGTAGGGGAAACTCTACCGTGGGTTCGAATCCCACTCTCTCCGCCAAGACTCAACGCCATTCTCGATGCCACTGGCGCGCGCATCCGCGACGTGCCGTTCACGCGTGAGCGCGTGAAGGCGGCGCTGGACGGCCGCGCGTGAGCGAGGGGGTAAAGGGCCTCAATGGCCGAGACAGAGCCGGTGTGCTCGTCTCACGTCGTGGCGGCGCTCCGCCACCCGAACCCACCGATCAACCGCGCAGAGAGCTGCGGGATGAGCGCCGCCGAGGCGGCAATGACCAGCCATCTGTCGGACATCCATCACCCCCGCGCCGGCGCGCGCGCGTCCGGTGCCGTCAACGTCGGCGCATCGCGGAGGTCCGGGCAGGAGGTCCTGCGGTCACCGAGCCGGAACCCTTCCCGGTCGTCGAGCACAACACTACGCACCACGGCCGGATGCATCCGGGGCACACCGTCCAGTTCGCGGATGACCGAGCGGAATAGATGAGGCCCGTGGGGAATGCCAGCGTGCTCGAACCGAAGGCTCAGCCTCCAATCCACTCGAAGATGGTGGCCTCTCCCTGCCCGACCCCAACGCACAGGGTGGCCAGCCCATAATACGGGCGCTTCTCCTGTGGCGCCCGCCGCCGCATCTCGTGTAGAAGGGTACACACGATGCGCGCGCCGGTACAGCCGAGAGGATGCCCAAGGGCGATGGCCCCTCCGTTGACGTTGGTAATCTCCTCGCGCATGCCCAACTCCCGCATCACGGCCAAGGCCTGCACGGCAAAGGCTTCGTTGAGCTCGATCAGGCCGATATCATCCAGGGTGAGGCCCGCCCGAGCCAGGGCTTTGCGGGTGGCTGGGATTGGCCCGTAGCCCATCGTGCGCGGCTCGACCCCCGCAACGGCGGAGGCCACCCAGCGCGCCCAGGGCTTGATTTCCAATTCCTTGGCCTTGTCCGCAGACATCAACAACACCGCAGCCGCGCCATCGTTGATTCCGGATGCGTTCCCGGCGGTGACGGTCCCGTTGCGACGGAACGCCGGGCGGAGCGTGGCCAGCGCCTCCATCGAGGTATCCCGTCGCGGGCGTTCATCGACATCGACCACGATCGGATCGCCCTTCCGCCGGGGAATGGTCACCGGAACGATTTCTTCGGCGAGACTTCCTGAATCGATCGCAGCGATCGCGCGCTGGTGGCTCCGCAGCGAGAAGGCATCCTGATCTTCGCGAGAGACGTTCATCTGGTCATAGATGTTCTCCGCGGTTTCACCCATGCCTTCGTTGCCATATTGCTCCTTCAGCTTGGCGTTGGGAAACCGCCAGCCCATGGTGGTGTCGTACATGGTGAGGTTCCCCGAGGGATAGGCCCGCTCGGCTTTGGGCACCGCCCAGGGCGCGCGGGACATGCTCTCCACGCCGCCGGCGATGAAGACCTCGCCCTCGCCGACACGAATCGCCCGCGCGGCGGCGTTCACGGCGCTCAGGCTGGAGGCGCAGAGCCGGTTGAACGTGACCGCGGCCACCGACGTGGGCAGGCCGGCCAGCAGCGTGGCCATGCGGGCCACGTTGCGGTTGTCTTCGCCGGCCTGATTGGCGCAGCCAAAACAGACCTCTTCGATGATCTCTGGTTCGACCCTGGCGCGCTTGACGACTTCCTGAATGACCAGCGCAGCCAGGTCGTCCGGACGGACGTCCTTGAGTGCACCGCCGTGCGCCCCGATCGGCGTCCGCACTGCTACGACGACGACGGCTTCGGTCACCTGTACTGTCCTCCATCCACGGTGATCACCCAAGCCACCGCGTGCGTTCCTCGACCATCTGAATTCGACGAGCCCCGGCGCGACCGCGTTGACATCGACATGGACAATGTATCCAATTCCAGCGTGTCTCGGGCGGCGCCATCGCACGGCTTCTCCTCACCCAGATTGAAATCTCGTCGACGGCCAACCTGTTCCGAAGGGGTCACCGTATCGCGCTGGAAATCACGTCCATGGATCTCCCAACCGGGGTGGGAGGGGCCACCAACGTTGTCTACATTCCGTTCCACATCAGCAGCAGCAAGACGACATTGCACAAGATCTACCACAACGAACGATACCCCTCACACCTGCTCCTCCCGGTCATTCCGGCAAGCGCTCATCGCTGGATATCGTGACGGTCTCCCATCACGAGGAAGACGGCGCGGAGGCTGCTCGAGCCTCCGCGCAGGGCTGTCCAGCGTCCCGTCCTATCTCAGCGTCGTCGACGCCCGGGCGGTGCCGGCGGTCGGCGCGCTCGCCGTCACCGTGATCTCGACGGGCGTCGCGCCCGCGACGCGCACCAGCCACTCGGCCGTCGCGCCCTCGTCGGGCGCCCCGGCCAGGTGTCCCAGCTCGAGCGCGGCCTTGCCGTCGATGATCTCGATCTCCCCCGTCGAGGTCAGCCTCGCCGTCACGGGCGTCGCGCGCTCCACTTTCTGCTGCATCTGGGTCGCGGTCGGGATGTAGCCGGCGTTGCGCACCTTGGCGGTCACCTTGTAGAGCCCACCGCCCAGCGAACTCGTCGTCACCTCGGCGATCTCGATCTGTGGCAGCATGTCGGCCATCAGCAGGTTGAACTTGAGCTGCCGCTCCGACTCCTCCTCCAGGTACTTGCCCGGTGGCGGGCTGCTGGTCGTGTACTTCTTCCAGCCGCCGATCTCGACCTCGCCGAGCTGGGGATGCGTGAACGGCGTCCAGTTGATGAAGAGGTTTCCGCCGAATTTCTTGTCGTTCCAGTCGAGACGCTCGAGGTCGCTGATCGTGCCGTTCTTGTCCAAATCGTTGTCGAACGCCACCCGCCACTGCTCCGACGCATACGAGATCATGCCGAGCAGCTCGTAGGTGTACTCGATCGACCCGCCGTAGGCCGCGTACGCGTGCGGATCCTCATCCTCCGTCAGGGGGACGACGTGCTCCGGCTCGTCGAGCTCGGCGGGTGCCGGCGCGCCGCCCATGCCCGGCCCGCCGCCGGCGCCTCGCGGATCGTTCGCCAGGCTGCCGTCGGGCTTCCGCCACGTCTGCCCCGGCTTCGTGTCGGGCGTGCCCGGCGGAAAGCGCCAGTCGTAGACCGACGTGGCGAGCCAGTAACCGCTCTCGTCGAGCAGCATCGCGGCGATCACGCGCAGGACCTGCCGGTCGCCGGCAGGAATCGTGCTGTCGTCGTGCGTCGTCGACGGCCGCAGGACGACGCCGCCCGACGAGTGGTGATTGAGGTAGCCGGCGACATTCCGGTGCTTTTCCAAGAACTCGACCTCGGCGCGGACCTCCTGGACGTACAGGGGGTAGGGACCTGCCCCGCCCTGCATGTGCACGGGCGCCCAGTTGCCAGGGTAGTTCCGGTTCGGGTCCACGCCGCCCACGCGGTCCTCGTTGTAGCGCCCGTCGCCGTCGTCGTCTTTGCCCTCGGCCATGACGCGATAGAAGGTCCCCTCGAGCTCGCCCGGCCGCCGGCGCACCATCAGGCGCGCGTCGCGGCCGGAGATCTTCCACTCGCCGTTCGGGTCCTTGACCCGCATCTGCACGACGTGACCGTCGCCGTTCACGTCGTCATCCGGGTCTTCGTCCTTCAGCCCGTCGCCGTCCTCGTCCATCGGCTCGGCGCTGCGGCTCCGCGCGTTCTGCGGCGTGGTGATGTAGAGCTCGGTCTGGTCCGGCATGATGCGCGGGACGATGTAGAGCGTGCGGCGGTCGAGGATGCGGGTGATGCGGTCGTCCTTGCCGTAGCCGTCGAGGAGCGCCTTGACCGTGTAGAGCACGCCTTCGCTCGTGACCACCTCGCTCGAGTCGAGACAGCCGTTGACGTAGAGCGCCGGCTTGTCGCCCGGGTCTCCGGTCTTGCGGTTGGTGACCGTCAGGAGCCAGAGATCGCGACCCTGGTAGCTCTTGCCGATCGACGAGAGGCTCGCCAGATCCGGGTGCTTCTGCACCGCCTCGCGCAGAAACGCGGTCATCTCGTCGAACGAGTGGTAGTGATCGAAGAAGATCGAGAGCTGCGCTCGGGCCGGCGCGGCCGCGAGCGCGAGCGCGAGAACCAGGGTGGCGACTCGCATGGCGTCCTCCAGGGTGGCTGCCAAAGAGGCTCACTCTATTCCGGCGAACGCGGCAGGTCAACCACGGACGGCGGGCCGGCTTTCGCACGACGAGGACCGCCTCGAACGGGCGCCGCCTCGCACGCTCTGGATCTTCCCGCACGATCTGCCTGTTCCCGCACGAGCAGAGGTTCCCCCGCACGACACCAATCACGTAAGATCCCCCTATGCCCTGGCTCTTCAAGGAAGAACCGACCCACTACGGCTACGACCAGCTCGTGAAGGACGGCCGGACGTCCTGGTCCGGCGTGCGGAACCCGGTCGCGCAGAAGCACCTGCGCGCGGTGCGGAAGGGCGATCGGATCTTCTACTACCACACGGGCAAGGAGAAGGCGGTCGTCGGGATCGCGAAGGCGGCCGGCCACGCCTATCCCGATCCGGCCGACACGACCGGCAAGCTCTCGGCCGTCGACGTCGTGCCCGTGAGGAAACTGAAGCGGCCCGTCACGCTGGCGGAGATCAAGGCCGACAAGGCGTTCGCCGGCTTCGAGTTGGTGCGGATTTCGCGGCTGTCGGTGATGCCGGTGCCCCAGAAGCTGTGGGCGCGCATCGAGAAGATGGCGACATACCCGGCGCGCTGACGCCTTTGGCGTTGCCGGGCACCTGACGTACGATCGGGCAGAGGCACGGGTGCCGCGGCCACCGGTCGGGGCAGGTGCCGCTCGGCCTCGTCGCTGGAGACACCCGACATGGCTCGACGACGGACTTCTGCCGCCGCGCACGAGCGTGCCGCGCCCACCGCCCCAGGTCGGCTGCTGGCCTGGGCCCTCGCGGCGATAGCCGTCGCGTGCCTGGCGTGGCTGATCGTGTGGTGGCTGCGCCCGGCTGCTCAGCCCGGCGGCCCGATCGTCCTGGTTTCCATCGACACGCTCCGCGCGGATCGACTGCCCCTCTACGGCTATTCGGCCGGGTCCACGCCTGCCATCGATGTCTTCGCGCGGGACGCGGTTACGTTCGATCGGGCCTACGCCCACTCTCCACAGACCCTGCCGTCGCACGTGTCGCTGCTGACCGGCCAGCTCCCCTTCGAGCACGGAGCGCGGGACAACATTGGGTTTGCCGTTCCCGCCGACACCGTCATGCTGCAACACCACCTGAAGGAACGGGGCTACCTCACGGCCGGGTTCGTCTCGAGCTACGTGCTCCGGGCGGAGGTCGGGATCGCGAGTGGCTTCGACCACTACGACAGCGATCTGCCCCCGGCCTCGCCGCAGGCATCGATCGCGCAGGTACAGCGGGACGGCCTGGAAACGCTCGCGGCAACCGAGACCTGGCTGGCGCAGCAGACGAGTCCGCGGTTCTTCCTGTTCTTTCACATCTACGAGCCGCATACGCCCTACGCCCCACCGGCGCGTCATGCGAAGCCGGACCCGTACGACGGTGACGTCTCGTACGCCGACGAAATCGTCGGCCGCCTGTTCCGGGAGCTGCGGGATCGCGCTCTCTACGACCGTGCGACGATCGTGCTGCTGTCGGACCACGGCGAGGGCCTCGGGGATCACGGCGAGTTGGAGCACGGGGTGTTCGTGTACGACGAGACCATCCGCGTGCCGCTGGTCGTGAAGCTGCCTGGCGCGCCGCATCGCGGCGCGCGGGTGCCGCAGCCGGTCCAGCTCATCGACGTGCTGCCGACGGTGCTGGATCTGGTTGGCACAGCCGCGCCGGCCGGCCTGCGTGGCCGCTCGCTGCGGCCCCTGCTGGACGATCCGGCCGCGCGTATCGCGGAGCAGGGGATCTACGCGGAGGCGCTCTACCCCCGTTATCACTTCGGCTGGAGCGAGCTGCTGGCCCTGACCGACACCCGGTTTCGCTTCATCAGGGCGCCGCGGCCCGAGCTGTACGATCTCCAGACAGACCCCGGCGAGCGCCACAACCTGGTCGACGAGCGGTCCCAGACGGCGACGGCCATGCGGAACGCGCTCGATGCGCTCGTCGCGGGCCGGGCGATCGATCGCCCGGCCGCCGTTTCTCGGGAAGCGATCGAGCAGTTCCAAGCCCTCGGCTACGTGAGCATGCAGGCCGGCGTCGCGCCGGAGGTGCCCGGCGAGTCCCTGCCCGACCCGAAGGACAAGATCCCCGTGCTCGAGATGTACCGCCGGGCGGTGGACCTGGCGGGCGCCCGGGAGTTCGACCATGCGATCAATCTGCTCGAGCAGATCGTCGCTGACAACCCGGCCATGGTCGACGTGTGGCAGCAGCTCGGCAACCTGCAGATGCGTGCCGGCCGGTACGAAGACTCGCTCGCAAGCTATCGGTGCCTCGTCGAGCTGCGCGCTTCCGATCCGGTCCCGCTCGTGGCCGTTGCCGCCTCGCTGCTCAAGCTGCGCCGACTGGACGAGGCCCGCGCGAACGCCGAGCTGGCGGTGAAGACCGCGTCGAACGGGGACCGCCGGGCCCTCGCCAGTGCCCACGAGCTGCTGGTGAAGATCGCCCTTGCCCGCCGCGATCGCGAGGCCGCCCGTCGCCACGCCGCGCTGGCACAGGCGGCCGACCCGAGCCTGCCGATGTCGACCTACGTGCAGGGACTCCTGCTGCACGGCGAGGAGCGCTACGCCGACGCGCTGCCCTTTTTCGAGGACGCTCGGCGCCAACTCGCGTCGCGGACGCTGACGCTCAGCGAGCTTCACTTCTACCTTGGGGACACGCTGGCGCGGCTGGGGCGGCACGCCGAGGCCGAGGCGGAGCTCCGCGAGGAGGTTCGCCTGTCACCCAACCACGCGCGGGCCCGCGCGAGCCTGGCGATGCTGTACCGCTCGACCGGCCGCGACGCCGAGGCCGCGCGGACCATCGACGACCTGCTGCGCACGGTGCCCACGCCAGAAGGCTACGACCTCGCGGCGCGACTCTGGCGGATGTTCGGCGAAGCCGAACGCGCCGCCGCGGTGGAGGCGGCCGCCAGGCAGCGATTCGGCGGGCGCGAGTAGGCCCGCCCTCGAGGCGCATGGGAAGACCCCCTCGATCCCGGCGACACGCACAGGGCCGGACGACGTCCCCCGCGAGGCGGTGGTGGCGGGCTGGCGCGGCGGCCGTGACTGCCGCCGCGGCTCTCTGGGTGGCGGTTGCGTTCCCGTGGGGGCCGCCGTCGATCCGACTCTCTCGGACGCCGGACCAGAATGTGCTGCTCGTCACCATTGACACGCTGCGCGCCGACGCGCTGGGCAGCTACGGCGGGCGTGTCGCGACGCCGAACCTCGACCGGCTGGCGGCCGGTGGCGCCCGGTTCACGTTTGCCCACGCGCACGCCGTCACGACGCTGCCCTCGCACGCGAGCCTGTTCACCGGGCTCTATCCGCACCAGCACGGCGTGCGGGACAACAGCGGCTATCGGCTCGGGATCGGCACACCGACGCTCGCGGCGTTGCTGGAGGCCACGGGTTGGTCGACCGGCGCGTTCGTCGGCGCGTTCCCGGTCGACTCGCGCTTCGGGCTCGACACCGGTTTCGAGATCTACGACGACGACTTCGGCCTGTCGGCGGCGCCGACCGATTTCTCCTTCGCCGAGCGGCGCGCCGACGCGGTGGTGACCGCCGCGCGCGCCTGGATCGGGGCGCAGCGCGGGCGCTGGTTCGCCTGGGTCCACCTCTTCGACCCGCACGCCGCCTACGACCCGCCGGAGCCCTTCGCGAGCCGCTATCCCGGCGAGCCGTACCTCGGCGAGGTCGCTTACACCGATTCGGCGCTTGCCCCGCTCCTCGACGACGTGCGGCGGATGACGGACCGCCCAACGCTGGTCGTGGTGACCTCGGACCACGGCGAGGCGCTCGGCGATCACGGCGAGCTCACCCACGGCCTCTTCGCGTACGAGGCGACGCTGCACGTGCCGCTCATCGTCACACCGCTCGATGGGCAGCCCCGCCGGCCAGCGACGATCGGCGCGCCCGTCCGTCACGTCGATGTGCTACCGACGATCCTGGATGCGCTCGGGCAACCTGCGCCGGACGGACTCGCCGGGCGCACACTCCTCGACTGGGAAGGGAACCTGACGGGCAACGAGGACACCGAGGCTTCGTACTTCGAGGCGCTCTCGGCGTCGCTCAACCGCGGTTGGGCCCCACTCACCGGCGTGCTTGTCGGCCGCGAGAAATACGTCGACCTGCCGATTCCCGAGCTGTACGACCTCGCGCGCGATGCGGCCGAGCGTCACAACCGCGCCGACGTCGATGCCACCCGGCGACGCGTCCTCGAAACGCGTCTCGCGGGACTCGGCCGAACCGCAGCGGGCGAACGCCGGCGGGAGAGCCCGGAAGCCGAGGCGCGCCTCCGCGCGCTCGGGTACGTCGCAGGCACGGCGGCGGTCAAGGAGCGGTACACGGAAGCGGACGACCCCAAGCGGCTCGTGGAAATCGACCGGGCCATTCACCAGGCCATCGACCACTTCCAGCGCGGCCGCCCAGCCGAAGCCATGGCCCTCTACCGATCCGTGCTCGAGAGGCGCGGCCACACGGGCATCGCCTACCGCCACCTGGCCTACGTGCAGTGGACGCTCGGCGAGCGCCGCGAGGCCGTCGCCACGCTGGAAGCCGCGATGCGCACCGGCGCCTCGACGTTGACCCTCAGGGCACAGCTCGGCAACTACCTGGTCGAGGCCGGACAGCCCGACGTGGCCGTCGAGCTGCTCGAACCGGTGGCGAATGACGCGGACCCGGATCTGGACGCGCTCAACGCGCTGGGCATCGCGGAGGCGCGCCTCGGGCGCACCCAGAAGGCTCTCGGGGCGTTCGAAAGAATCCTGGCGGTGGACCCGACCAACGTCATGGCGCTCGAGAACGTCGGTGCGGTGCACCTGCAGGCCGGCGATCTCGGCGCGGCCCGGATCGCCTTCGAGCGCGTGCTCGCCGTGAACCCGCGCTCGTCGGCGGCGTACACCGGGCTGGGCGCCGTCGCGGCGAAGGCCGGACGCCCGGAGGAGGCCATTGCCCACTGGACGCGCGCCGTCGAGCTTGATGCGGCCAACTTCGATGCCCTCTTCAACCTGGGAACCGAACTGGCCAATGCCGGGCGTCTGACCGAAGCGCGCCCCTACCTCGAGCGGTTCGTGCGCACGGCGCCACCGGCGGCCTACGGCGACGACATTCGAAAGCTCAGGGCGCTGCTCGAGAAGCGGTGAACCCGCCCGCCTCGGTGGTTTCGGGGTAGTACAATGGGAGACTCAGGCAGGCCAGGCCCGGGCCCCGGGATCGCGCAGCGCTGGCGGCGCGAGCCCTCGCGACCCGAGCCGTTGGGGAGGTGACTCGATGCCCGAGCGCGGCGCCCGACTCACGATCGCGCTGGCGACCCTGACGATTCTGCTGGTCGGTTCATCTCTGGCCCTCGCCCAGTCCGAGCAGCCCGTCTTCCGCGCGGGCGTCGAGTTGGTGCGCCTCGACGTGCGCATCACCGGCGCCGACGGCCGCCCGGTGACCGACCTGACGCGCGACGATTTCGAGGTGCTCGAGGGCAATGAGCGGCAGCCCATCCTGCTGTTTCAGCACATCGAAGAGCCGTCGGCACCGCTGACGGAGGTCGCGCGGCGGACGGTCGCGGGAGAGGTCTCGACCAACCGGGGTGCGGCGCGCGGGCATCTCTACGTGCTCGTCTTCGATCAGGAGCACATCACCGCCGGCAACGAGCACCGGGCCCGCCTGGCCGCGGAGCGTTTCCTGCGAACCCGCTTCCGCCCTGGCGATCGCGTCGCGCTCTATGCCGTACCGGGACCCGGTCCGCAGCTCGATTTCACGGGACAACTGACGCTAGCCGTCGAGGAGCTGCCGAAGGTCCGCGGCAGCCTCGAGCGGACGGAGATCGGGCCGCTGGGCGTCATGCGCGTCTTCGAGGCCTACGAGATCAGGCGCGGTAACCAGCAGATCCTCGATCGCGTGGCCAACAACCTGCGGGCCTCCGGCACCGACGCCATGGCGGCCATCGCCTCGCCGCTCACGGCGGGCACGAGCGATCCGAGCATCCTCAAGGTGCTCGTCCAGGAGGAGGCCAGCACGATCGTGCACCGGGCGGACGAATCGAGCCGGCGGTTCCTGGCGATCCTGTCCGACCTGGTCCGGCGCCTGCGTGCGATCGAGGACCGCAAGGTCGTCGTGCTCTTCTCCGAGGGCTTCTTCCTCGACAACCTCTCCCGCGAGATCGAGCAGGTGGCGGCCGCGGCGGCGCAGTCGTACAGCGTGTTCTACTCCATCGATCTCAACTCGCGCGGGGTGGACATCAGGCAGACCGAGCCGCTCGGCGGCGAGGCCATCGGCGAGGTGCAGAGCCGGCTCGAGCCGCTCGCCACGCTCGCGCTCGAAACCGACGGGCAGCTGGTGCCGGACGCTTCAACGCGCCTCGATCAGGTCCTCGGACGGATCGCCGACGAGTCGCAGGACTACTACCTGGTGGGGTTCGCGCCCTCGCCTGTGGGACGCGAGCGGCGCGACGGGTACCACCGTGTGAAGGTGCGCGTCCGGCGCGAGGGGGTCACCGTGCGCACGCGCACCGGCTACTCGCTGGGCACAGCTTCAACGGCCGCCGACCGCCGCCGGGCCATCGACCTGGTCTTCGCCGCACCGTTCCCCCTCCAGCAGTTGGCCCTGGAATACACGACGTACGTCCTGCGCGGCAGCGCGCCAGGCCTGCAGAAGGTGTTCGTCAGCCTCGAGGCCGAGCTGCCGGTGGCTGATGGCGACGGCCGTGCCGGCTCCGCCGACGTCGTCTTCGTGGTGCGGAGCGTCCGTGACGGGCGCGTCATGGCGAGCGGCACGGACACGATTGCGTTGCCCGCCACGAGCCGTGAGGACGCGACCACGGGGACGGCGAGCTACCGGGTCCAGTTCGAGCTCCCCCCCGGCGCGTATCTGATGCGGACCCTGGTGCGAGAGCCGGGCGGGCTGGTGGGCAGCGCCGATCGGCGCTTCGACGTGCCGGCCCTGTACGGGGCGAACATCTCCGGGAGCGACCTGATCCTCGGCGTCGCCACATCGGGACGCCTGCCGGTGCGCGCGACGACCCACGCCGACACGGGCCTGACCGGCGTGCTGCAGATCTACGGGTCCAATCCGGACGCGCTCGAGGAGGTGGAAGTCCGTATCGACCTGCTGCCCGTGGGCGACGACACCGCCGTCCTCTCCACTCTCGCCGACATCGTCGGGCCGATTGAAGGCGAGCACGGCGCGAGCTCGACCGCGCAGATCGACCTGCCCCTGACGGGCCTCGCACCAGGTCCTTACGTCACACGCGCCGTCGTGCGCGCGGGCGGGACGATCGTGAGCGAGCGCCTGCGCGAACTCGTCGTCCTGCCCGGTGCGGCCCCGTTGCCGGAACGGGCGGCAGCCCCCGCGGCCGGCCTGGAGCCGACGCTCGTGCTGGAGGGCGCGCTGGCCCGGAGGTACGTGAAGGCCGTCCGCGAGGGAGCCGACACGCCAGCCGTCGGCAGAGCGGCCGCGCTGGCGGACGCCGGCCGTTGGCCGGAGGTGGAACAGGCGCTGGGATCCGACGCCGGAACGGCTGGCTACCTCGGCCTCCGAGGGCTCGCCCGGTTCGCCGACGGGCGGTACGACGAAGCCGCCCGCGATCTGCACGGCGCGTTCACGAGGGACCCGCAGAACGCCGACGCGGCGTTCCTGCTCGGGTGGGCTCACGCCGCCAGCGGCGACGACCGCGGGGCAATCAGCTCCTGGCGCTCAGCCGCATATCTGGACCCGACCTTGATTCCCGCCCATCTCGCCCTCGCGGATGCCTACGAGCGGCTGTCGCAGCGGGCGCTGGCGCTGCAGGCGATCAGGGCCGGTCTGCGGGCCGTGCCCGGTTCACGAGAGCTGCGCGACCGGCTCGCCGCGCTGGAGGGACGCACGTCCTCCGGCTGACTGGTTTCGAGAAGCAAGAAGTGAGGTGACGTCGTGCTCCTCCCGTACATCGGACTCATCGCCACGCTGCTGCCCGCATTCCCGCAGGCCACCACACCGGCAGTGCCCGCCGATGCCGTGCGGCTGGCGCCCCCGGAAAAAGTGGCAGACCTCGACGCCGATCGGTTGAAGGGCGAACCCTGGCGTGTGGCCTGGTCGCCGGATGGCAAAGCGCTCTACGTCCAGACCATGAGACGCGATCGGAACGGGAACGAGCGCGTCGAGCACTACGAGGTGCCGGCTGGCGGCGGTGCGCTTCGGTCGATCGAGGCCGAGCCAGCCTGGGCCGCGCAGTACTGGATCTGGAAGTCGGGCCGGGCCGCGCCCGGCTCGCCGGCCTTCCGCATCGAGGTCGACTCGCAGCGCCAGGTCGTCCAGAGCACGAGCACGCCGAAGGGGGCCGCCATCGCCGGCATGGGCGGCGACCCGACCGCCGGGGCCGCCGGAGGCGGCGTGGGGCCCGGCACGGCCGGCGCGGCGGGCGGCGTGAACACGGGCGCGCTCGGCGCTGCCGGGCAGGCTCAGAACGCGCAGATCGTGACGCTGCGCCTCAAGGGTCAGGTCATCGGCGAGTGGGTGAACGCCCCGATGGTCCCTGGCCTGACGTTTGGCTGGGCGCCGCAGGCGCTGAACCTCGTGGCCTTCGCCAACAAAGACGCCCACCTTGTCGTCATGGACGAAGCGGGCATCACGCGGGAGGTCGAGGGAACCCGTGACGTGCGGCTGCCGGCATGGTCGGGCGACGGGTCGGCGATCGCGTACGTGCAGCGCACGGGCCGGAACAAGTTTCAGCTGCTGGTGAGCGCGGTGAGCCGCTGAGGGCGCGGAACGCATGACGGCGGCACCTGCTGCTCTCGCCTTGATCGCCGGGCTCGCAGGAGCGCAGGCGCAGCCTCCGCCCCCGTTGCCGGCGTCTCCGCTGGACGTCTGGCTGGTTCGTCCCGTCCGCGTCGAGCCATCGAAACGGCTGGCCGCGCTCAGAGCGCTCGACGAGATGCCCGATGCCGTGCGCCTGGCTCCGGGGCGAACGGAGGTCACCGGCCTGGCGGCCCGCGGCTGGACGCGGTACGAGCGGGGCGATCTGGAAGGGGCGCGCCACGACCTGCGCGCGGCGGCAGGCGACGGGGCCGTACCGGTCTGGGCGCACTACGCGCTGGGGCTTGTCGAGTTCGCGCTGGGCCGTGCAGCCGAAGCCGCCGCCGCCTTCGAACGCGTCCGCGCCGCTGAAGCCCTCTTCCAACCCGTCTATTTCGATCTCGTCGACGCCTACCTGCTGCTCGATCGGCCCGACGTCGCCGTGGCGGTGCTGCTGGACGCCGGGCGGCGGTGGCCCCACGACGTGGAGGTCTGGAACGCGCTTGGGGTCGTCGAGACACGCCGCGCCGCGCTCGACCGGGCCATTCGAGCCTTCGAGACGGCCGCCGAGCTGGATCCCGCCGACGCCCTGGCCCAGTTCAACCTCGGTAGGGCCTACGAGTTGCGGTCGCACCAGTCGGCGCGGTGGGACTCGATGGGGCGCCGCCAGTGGCACGCCGAGCTCGATCGCCGCCTGGCGCAGGAGCACTACATGCGGTATCTCGCCATCGGCGGGCCGTACGAGCAGGAGGCGCGGGCCGCGCTGGCTCGGCTCGACTGGATGCGGTGAGAACATCGGTGCCTGGTCCTTGGTGTCTGGTGCTTGGTGCGGAGCCGCCGGATGGCGCTCCCCCAACGGGTCACCAGTGGTAACGGGAGCGGAGGAGCGTTTCTGCTGGTCACTAACCGCTAACCAGACACCAGGGACGAACCAGGAACGAGGCACCAAGCCCCAGGAACCGACACCGTTTCAACCGATCGGAATCAGCCCGGCGGGCGGAGACGCGTCTCGGCCCGTATCCGGCCGTCGGTCGCCTTCAGAAAGAACGCCTCCCACGCCTGCCGGACGCGGTCCAGCTTCTCTACGTGGGTTGCCTGAGCCTCCCGGCCCTGGCCGACGACGTACAGGAAGGCCTGCCGGTGGAGGCGTGGCGAGGTGGCCGCCGGGGGGACCCGCGTTCCCATGACGGCTACCACATCCTGGATCAGCACGTCGCGCCGCGTGCCGTTGAACGTGACGCCCACCTGCGGACCGGCATCGAAGTTCTTGAACGGCGTGACGTTGACCGGGCTCTCGACGTAGAAGAACGGCGGCACCTCGTGCTCGGCGATGAGCCCCATGGCGTACTGATCCAGCAGACTGAACCGCTCGACCGCCGCCACGGTGCGGAACGATCCGCCGCCGAGAGCCTGAATGTCGTTCCCTTCCATGACCGAGGCGTCCGAGTCCATGAAGAAGCTCCAGTGCGCCCGGCCGCGACCCAGCAAGGCGTCCGAGGGACGCCGGTTGTGGTCGAGGAAGCGGAGAAACGCCAGCCAGCGGTGCCCCACTTCCTGGCCGAGCACGCTCACCGTGGAGTTCTCGCCCAAGAACTTCTGCGCGGGGTCCTCCGGGTACTTGCCGAGCCAGTCCATGACGGCCAGCGACCGCAGCCGCCCGCCGCTCCCGAAGTCGCGCGAGAGATCGTACTGGTCGATGCCAATCCCGCGGATCTCGTTCGCGACGGTGACCTCGTAGGCGAAGGCGTCGGTCACGAGGATCGTATCCAGCCAGATGATGAGCTGGTCGTAGAGGTCCGGGTGGGTCGCGTAGAACTTCCTGACGACGGCGACCGTGTCGAGCTGTCCGGACTGCGCGAACCGCTCCGCGAGCGCACCGCCGCCGCCGGGGGTCGGCCCCTGCGCGCTCAGGTCCACCTGGGCGAGGTCGCCCGTGCGTCCCGGGCTGAGCGCGACGATCGCGGACGTGAGGTTGGTGCTCCCCGCGAATTTCATCTCGATGCTGCCATCCGGCAGCAGCGACGTCTGGACCGTGGCCGTTCGCTGCGACTCGAATCCCCGGACGTTGCACCAGGTCACGGTGAACTCGGACGCCGCCGCGCGCGCAAAGATCGCGCCGCCGGCCGACGGGTCGAGATCGGCGAGGAAGGGGGCGACGCGCGGGGGGCCTATGAGCAGCCGGGTCAGGTTGCGCTCGGTGCTGGAGGCGTCTGGCCCCTCGAAGGTGACGTTGCCGTCCGAGTTCACGTAGCTGACGGTCTGGCTCGCGCCGTAGAAGGTCACGGTAAAAGGGAGCGCCCGCTCCACGCTGTCGTCGTCTCCGAGGGTGAGCCGGTCGCCCAGCGTCTGGCGGAAGGCGCCGTCGATCCGCTGCACGTCATACCCGCCCGGGCCGTTCCGGGTGAAGCGCAGGCCGAGGTCGCGCAGATCGAGCGTGTTCGGCCGCAGCACCAGATCTCCCTCGTCCCGCAGGACGGCAATCTCCCCGACGTCCTGGGTGACCGCGAGCGGCGCCGGGCGGGCGATCAGACCGCGCTCGACGGCGCCACGGTGGGCATAGAGCTCGTCGAGCACGCGCCACCGCGGGTCGCCGTCGACCACGCTCGCCTTCCAGGAAGGCGCGACGGGAACGGGCTGCAGGGCCGGTGCCTCGGCCTCGGACGTGATGCCCGAGCAGGGGTTGACCGGGGTGGTTGGTGTCGGTGCGGGTTGCGGCGAGGACGGCGGCGTCGTCCCTCCATTGCCGCCGCAGGCGACGGCCGAGACGGTCACCGAGGCAACGAGCAGAATCGCGGCACGAGTGTGCCGTATTCGCCGCATCGAGGGCTCCTGGGTTCGCTACTTGAGCTGGTCGAGGATCTTCCGGGCCGTGGGCGCCTCGGGCGCCTCGGGCGCGAGCGTCAGAAACCGCTGGAGGTCGGCTTTGGCTCCCTCGACGTTTCCGAGCTGCAGGCGAGAGATGCCCCGGTAGTAGTAGGCGTCGGGGTGCTCCGGAAACTGCGCGATCGCCGTGTCGAAATAGGTCACGGCCTCGGCCACCTTGTCCTGATTGAGCATGCCGATCCCCACGTTCACGTAGATCGTGGGGTCCTTGACCTGCGTCTCGTCGACCGAAGCCAGGACGCGCCTGCCCTCCTCGGCATCCCCCTGCTCCACCAGCACGTTGCCCAGAAGAAGCTTCACCTCGACGTTCTCCGGATCCCACTGGAGCGCCAGGCGCAGGTGCTCGATCGACTTGTCGAAGCGGTCTTCGGCATAGTACGCGCGCGCAATCAGCGGATGAAGCTGGTAGGCTTCAGGGTACTTCGCGAGCAGGCTCTCATAGACGTCCCTGGCCTCTTTGAACCGCTTCACGTTCATCAGCTCGGCCGCTTTGACCAGGTTGTCGCGGATCTCCTCGTTTGGATCCACCACGGGCGCGGCCTTCTTGAGCACGATCTCGAGGGGCGGGATGCGGGTCAGCTCGGCGATCCCCACCGACACGCTTCGCGGCTCGTAGCCCTTAAGCTGGAAGTCGAGCGCCCACTGCCCGGGGGCGATTCCTCCGATGGCCCATTCGCCGTCCTTGTTCGTCTTGGCCTCGGTGCTACCCTCTCCCGACAGGAACGTCGCGCGGACCAGCACGCCCGGAAGGGGCTTGCCGTCCTGGTCCACGACCTTGCCGGCGACACGACCCATGCCGCGCCAGCCCTGCGCCGACGCCGCCGGCGCGACGAGGAGAGCGACGGCCAGGCCCGCCAGGATCAGGATAAGGGGCACGCGAGTGGTTCGTGACATGATGACAGCCGGACGAAACGATGGACCAAACGAAAAACCCGGAGGCCCCGTCACCGGAGCCCCCGGGCCCAGCTTACCCGCTACGGGGTGGCGCGACCAGCCCCAAGGCGTTG